>OBXO01000020.1_pt1 | contig 225696 bp, 211 predicted proteins | sample 1501431 | NCBI WGS metagenome assembly OBXO01 (sample SAMEA2580163, study PRJEB22360) | human gut metagenome | biome: human gut; feature: human-associated habitat; material: faeces | place: Denmark | collected 2008/2010
TCCATAACTACATTACCAATGAGGTTACGGAGTTGGAAGAACTTATGGAAATCAAACAGTTGATACAGCGTCAAAAAATAGAACGCATGATGAAAGTACATAAGGAAATGCGAGGGGTAGACCGATACAGAGAACAACCGAAAGAATACAAATATCATGACCCTTATGATGACTGGATATTCCGTCAACTTGCGGACATAGACAACAGAAACAACATTCCCGACACTTCGCCACAATTAGATTTTAATGAAACGGACTATCAAGATTATTTGAAGGAGAAATGGAACAGAGGACTTTAATTTCCTCTTGCATGAAAGATACAGCAAACAAAAAGCCCAGTAAAGAGTGCAAAGCACCACCAATGGTGGCAAGGCTCTTGACAGGGCTTTTCCTTTTCTGTGGTGGGTAGCCAAGAGGAAGAAAGGGAGAAAAGCTAATTTACGATAAATCAGACAAAGGCGACGCAGGTTTCGCAATACGAGCTTGTGCTACATAAGGATAGCAACTGGAAGATTGTAAGGTAACAAGTTGAATAAAGACTTGCATGTTGCTTTTTAGTAGTATGCAAGTCTTTTTATGAAAATAATTTTTAAAAATTATTGACAAGAAGCATTTCTTAGTTTAGTATTTAACCGTAAGGTTAATTAACTTTTTGATTAAATGAAAGGGGTGTGAGTGTGGGAAGTGTTTTTAAAGCTATTAGTGACCCAACTAGACGAGAAATTTTGAAACTATTGAATGAGAAAGATTTAAGTGCTGGAGAAATAGCGGAACATTTTGACATATCGAAACCTGCTTTAACAAAACATCTGAATATCTTACGAGAAGCAGAGTTAGTTAGTTCAGAAAAGCAAGGAAACTTTGTCATTTATTCAATCAATGTAACAGTACTTCAACAAGCATTGTCTGGATTTATGTCTATTTTGGGAAAAAAGGAGTGATTTAGAAATGAAGAAATCAATTTTTATTTTAGATATATGTATATTTGGGTTATCCATCACAGCACTTCTGATCGCCTTTTTCAAAAATTTAAGCAATGTTAATTTCCTTATAGGAGCAGGTTTGATTAGTTTAATGGGTGTTGCGCAAACGAGAATGGCAGTTATTACAAATTTATCTAAAGATAATCCAAAAGTGAAAACAATGCGTCGTATGAATAGATTGACGGTAATATTGGCAGTTGCACTATATTTTGTTCCGCTAATAGATAATGATTTCATCGTCAACATTCCAACATCATTTATTTTTGTGGTTACCATTATGCTTTTTACTGGAAATGTTTCAACAAAACTTCCTTTAAATAAGTATATGGGATTACGATTACCTTGGACAACGACAGATGAAAAGACATGGAAAATTGCGAATAGATTATTAGGATATATTACATTTCCATTAGTTTTCATTATGTTGATTTTATATTTTATAACAGAGCAATCAGAGTTGGTTTTGTTCATTGGGCTTGTTATTTGGGTTGGAATTCCTACAATTTATTCTTTTATCAAACAAAAAAAAACAAATTAGGAGAGTGAACTATGATTAAAAAAATATTAAAAGATGTCTTAGGAGAAAATTTTACTGGGAATAATGAAAAGTATGCTAAAATCAATTTTATTATTGTTATTCTTATGTTTTTGGTTTCCGCAATTATGTTATTTTTCTTACCGGAGAAGATAAATATTTTGCATAATGGAGATACCTATTATCCTATCCCTAGTATTTTGGGAATATGGCTTGTTCCTGTTATTTCTTTGGTACTGAATTTTACTTTTATCAAGCAAAAAAAGTTATCATCATTAAATAGTATTATCATGGGATTACTTCTCATTGGAAGTACCATATATTATATTACTTTGATATAGTAAAGGATAAGACCAATGAAAAAAACACTTAACATCATTCTATTTGGAAGAAAAAAATCATATTTTGTCAAATGTACATTAACTTTAATTGGACTGTATCTAGGTGTTTTGTTTTGGTATTTTAATGTGGATTATCTAGGACAGCCAATACAAAATGCTTTAGTATTGGCTGTTTGTAGTTTGATTTGCATATCTGTTCTTGTAGCTTTGTATCGAATTCCAGAACAACTATGTGTAAATTCACAGATAGAAAAGTTACTATATTTTCCTGTTAATCCTACAAATATTATTTATATGGTTATAATTCGATTATTTAAAATACAAATATTGTCATTTATCTGCTGTTTTTTATCAAGTATATATTTTTTTAAGTGGAATGTTTTACCGTTAATTTTAACTACCATATTATGTGCTTTGATATTGATAATAATTGATTTATTTATCTTTTCAATTTCTATTGTTATATCGACAGTTAGTGAAAAATATTGCGGATATATTTTACTTACTTTTCAATATGGTGGTTTTCTTTTTATAATGTGGGGGATTGTACGTTTACTTATATTTGCATTTGAAAAACCGCTGATGATAAATGGAATATACCATCTTTTTGAAAATAATTATTTGATAAGTGTTCTTATTTTTATAATGATTATATTTTTGAGTTATATATATACTATCAAAATAAGTGCATCATATTTTCTTAGGTGTTACCATTATTTAAATTGTTTTACCAAACCTAGATTTCATGCAAATATATCTAAGTATTTTAACAAAAATCCATATATTTTGAATGAATGGTGTCGAGTTTCAAGAAATAAGGAATTACTTTTTTACTCTAATTTAAAAAGTGTGATAACTGTGTATCTTTTGGTAAATCTTTTTTCAAAAAGAATATCTGGAAGTTATATAGAAATTCAAAGTGTACTAAAAATTCTTGTAATGGTATTATGCTGTGCTATGAATACAATTTCCAGCACATCATATACCAGTGATAAAAATATCTCATATTATAACCTATTTCCAGTCAAAAACAGTAGGATATTCTTTTCTAAGGTATTGATAAGCTCTGTTTTGAATGAAATTGTCATCATTTGTGCATGGATTGTTTGCAGTATTGGTAAAAATGGGCTATTTTTTGATATATCTTTATTGCTGTATGGTACATTTACGAATATACTTTGCTCTTTTATGGGAGTATACTTTGACTATAAAATGCCCAGAACTGAAATCACACCTAATACATTATTACATGGGAATATGAGCAAGATATTTGTTTTAGTCATGATTGTGGCTTTAACAATTTTAGAAATGTATTTTTGGAAAAAATTTTCCTTTGTTAAATTTTCTATTGGATTATCAATGATGAATATCTTGATTTTATTATTGATAGGTGTGGTTATGTATATGAAAAGAGGTCTTTCAGATGATAGAAATAAATAATTTAAGTAAGTCTTATGGTATAAATAAAATTTTTGAAAATGAGAGCATTACTTTAACTAATTCCTGTATATATGCTTTAGTAGGGGTAAATGGTATTGGAAAATCGACTTTTTTAAATTCGATTATCCAACCTAGCACATTGGATAAAGGAAGTGTAAAAATAGATGATATTCCTTCTACCGATTTTACAGCAAAATATCACTATGCTTTTGTTCCAGATACAAAGGATATGTTTTTAAATTTGACTGGAAAAGAATATTTACAATTTGTTAGTGAACTTTATAATCAAAAAGAAAAGTTTGATGAACTGCTTGCTATCTATATACCAAAATTGAAGTTGGAAAATTCATTAGAACAAACTATTTCCAGTTATTCTCTTGGAATGAAACAAAAAATATATCTTGCAGGAGCTTTCATGTCAAATGCTCAAAACATTATTTTGGACGAACCGTTTAATGCGATTGACCCAGAAAGTACTTCCATTATCAAAAAAATATTATTTGATTTAAAAGATACTGGAAAAATGATTTTATTTTCTGTTCATAATTTAGATTTAGTATCAAATTTCTGTGATAAAATTATTTTTATAGATAACAGACATAGCATTTTTGAGTGTAACAACCCACAAAACTTTGATGTATTAGAAAAAATATTTTTTGACAAATGTGTAATAAAAAAATAAATTTAATGACTTAGTGCTAGAATACTGGGAGAATTTTATGAAATGAATGAGAAAGAACTAACTTCTAGTTTTAAGGCTCTCTCTTGCGAAACTAGAAGAAAAATTATTTACCTTTTAAAAAGTAAATGCTTATGTGCCGGAGATATAGCCAAACATTTTGAACTCACTGGAGCTACTATTTCACATCACTTAAAAGTATTAGCAGAGGGAAATTTGATAACATCTAAAAAAGTGGGTTTAGAGATATACTATTCTCTCAACATTGAAAAATATAATGTATTGAGTAGGTGGTTTCAATTTCTGAATGATATAGAAAATTTCAAAGAGAAAGGGATAAAATGAACACTCCAAAATATCTAGAAATTGCAGAATTGCTTAGAATAGATATATTTGTAAAACATGCAAAAGAAAATCAACTAATTCCCGGTATCAGAAGATACGCTCAGATTTACAATGTCAATCCAAAGATTGGATTATTCTGATGTGGAATTTGAAAATATGATAACAGAAAAAGTTATAAAAAGGTAGGTGTTCTATTATGATTGGACTTAAAAAACGAGATATAAAAAGGCGTTAAAGTTTGAAATCAAATGAAGTAATCAACGGAATAAACAAAGAAAATATAGGGAGATGCACAGTTATTTGTGCTATCTCCCTTAGTCGTTTTATCATCATATCAAGGCTCATTCAATCGTGGTAAATCTGTGGTAAAATGAGTATTTCCTATACCTCAAAATGTTTAAAAGTGTAGTGTTTATGCGGATAATCTAAAATTAAATATAAAATTTATTTTAAACTCAAAATTATGAAGCCTGGCAGACGCGTGCAATGGGACTTGATCTTACCAATTGGGATGATGTGAGTTATAGAGATTATAAGTATGCATATAAAACATATGATGATGGAAAAAATCGAGTGTATATCCAGGATGCATATAATACATATGACTGTGATATTTATTCAAAGAAGTGGGAATATATAGCAGGAACAATGAAACAGACAACAGGAATAGATACAAGTCATCCAATTGATTCTAATTCATGGGTATTTAATTATACTTCCTGTGCAAATGGAATTCCGTTGAATATGACAAGAGATATCAATTCGGATTTATATAAAGATAAGGAGAATTGTATCGATAACCGATTCCTTGGAACAGTAATGCTTAACTTTATTGATGAACCAATGTCACGGTTGATCTATGAGACAAACAGCAACATGATATTTGAACCAAAACTTCCTACACCGGAAGTAGAGGTTGAATATGGTCAGACACTGGCAGAAGCTACATTGAAGGGGATTGAAAATGCACCGGCGGGAACATGGAAGTTTGAAGATGCTACCCATGTTGTAACAGATCAGGAAGTAACAGATCAGACAAAATTTGAATTGACCTTCCTGCCGGCAGATAATAAAAAATACAAAAATGTTACTATGTGGGTTCCGGTAAAAACAGTGAATAAGTCAGAAGTTATCACAGCGTATCTTGGATATGAAGAAATTTCCTATGGTGAAACTCCGAAGATGTCATACGTTGTTGCACCAACGGAAACACTGAGCGTAGATGAAGTGGAAGAACTTTTTGCAAATGTTACGGATGAAATGAGAATCCAGGAGACAGGACAGTCATTAAATGAGATAATTGATGCAGGAAGCTATAAGATTGATTGTCCGGAAACAGTAGGCGGATTCAAGGTAAACTGGATTCATTTGAAAGAATACGATCTTGATATCAATCCAGTGAACACAATGGAAACAACAGGTTCCAAAAGCAGCACAGTAGAAAATACTACATTCGAAAATGGAGCTGTCAGTAGTGCACAGAGAATCATTGTCCGTGCAGAAAAGAAAACAAAGACATATGGAGATGAGTTGACCAGCGCAGATCTTACATTTACGATCAGTGATTCAGAAAGGGCGAAACTTCTTCCAGGAGATACTGTTGAAAGTCTCGGACTGACATTGAAAGCAACAACCATCGAACCGGAAGATATTCTGACAGGAAGCACAACAGATGCAGATGGAGATGACATTCTTGGCGCATATGGAAATGCAGGAAGATATGTTATCCTGAAAGATAATGCGACAAATACGAATTATGATGTTGTAGTTCTTCCGGCATTCCTTAATGTATCACCAAAGGAAGCAGAGATAGAATGGAATGCGGCAGCACAGTATACATATACAGGAAATGCATGTGGAATAGAGGCAAACGTGAAAGCAGACAGCCTTTTAGAAAAGGATAGTTGTGCGATTAAAAAACTGCTCAATGCAGATCATACAGAAGTTGGAAATTATAAGGCGCTTGCAATAGGTCTGACCAATGAAAACTATATCTTTTCCGGCACAAACCGCGTGCATGTATGGGAATATGAGATTTTGCAGGCAGATCCGGAAGTGACTTTCCCGGCAGCAGAAGTGATTTATGGAGACAGCTTAAAGAAAGCAACACTTTCCGGTCAGTCGGGAGAAGGTGTATTCCGTTTTGCAGACGATACGACAATGCTTACAGTAGCAGAGGATCAAAGTGAACAAGAGATGATCTTCACACCGGCTAATCCGAACTACAAGACAGTTACGTCAAATATTCCTGTAACAGTAAAACCGAGAAGCATTACGATCAGACCGGACCGTATGGAGAAAGAATATGGACAGACGATCACAGAGTATACCTGGTCAATCAGTGATGGAAGTCTGGCAGGGGATGATCAGTTAGAGGATTTGAAAATAAATGTCACATTGACAGCAGGAAATGCAGAAAAAGAAAACTGTACGGTCGGTCTTTATGATATTACAGAAAAAACTCCGCTGACAGCAGATAATGCGAATTACACAGTACTGTTTAAACCAGGAACACTGCAGGTACAGCCAAAACCTCTGGGCGTTGCATGGAATACGGACGGAACTGTGATTTATACAGGGAAAGAAGCAAATGTGTCTGCAGTATTTACAGGGGTATTGTTCGAAGATGACTGCAAGCCGGTTGTAGAAGGTGGAAATGAAATCAAGACCGGAACATATACAGCCACCATTGTCGGAATGATCGGCGAACAGAGTGATAATTATGTGCTTCACGGAGATGATACAGACTATCAGATAGATTACCAGATTGTGAAGAAAGAAGAAACAAAGAATCCAACCGATTCAAAGGAAACATCGACAGGTACTGCAGGAAAGAAACCAACAGGAACTTCAGTGCCAGGAAAACAGGTGAAAACAGCAAAGACAGGAGACAGCATCAGTTACATCTGGATTCTGATGATTGCAGGATCAATTGCAGTGATCGGTGGAATGATTTATGTTATTAGAAGAAGAAAACAGAAGTAAAATTAAAGTGAATCTATAAACGATAGATAGAAAGGTGTCAGGCATATGGGGAAGCTGTTATTTTAAACTTCGGCCTGACACCTTTTATTGAAAAAAAGATGAAATTAGTATATTATGAAAACAGATGCGGTATATCTTAAACATGTAATAAAAAGTGTTTCTGACCGCAATGTGTTGAGAGAAAAGGAGAGTGAGAAATGAGTGAATTAAGTAAAAAAGCAAGAAATAGAACAAGGGTCCAGATGGTACTGACAATGTTGGTTATTGTCTCCATTATCAGACAATTCTTTTTAGGAAACTATCACAATATGTTTCTTGGGATTTTAACATTGATTTTGTTTATGGTGCCACAGTTTATCGACAAGAAACTTGGAGTGACAATTCCGGTTGGTCTGGAAACGGTTATTCTGATTTTTATCTTTTCAGCAGAGATACTTGGAGAGATCAATGCATTTTATGTAAAGATTCCGGTATGGGATACTATTTTGCATACAACGAATGGATTCCTGATGGCGGCAATCGGGTTTGCGCTGATTGATTTATTCAACAGAAGTGATCGATTTTCAATTAAGATGTCCCCATACTTTGTGGCATTTTTTGCATTTTGTTTTTCAATGACAGTTGGTGTTTTGTGGGAGTTCTTTGAATTCAGTATGGATTGGTTTTTCGGATTGGATATGCAGAAAGACTGGATCGTTCCGGCAATCAATTCCGTGAAGTTGAATCCGACAGGAGCAAATATCCCAATCCATGTAGATGTTCAGTCTGTTGTGATCAACGGTGAGACGTGGAATCTGGGCGGATATTTAGACATTGGAATCGTAGATACAATGAAAGATCTTATGGTGAATTTTGTCGGAGCCGTTGTATTTTCTGCAATTGGAATTTTATACCTGAAACATCGCGGAAAAGGGAAATTGGCAGCTTCCTTAATTCCGCAGGTAAGAGATACGGATGCAGAAACATCTGAAAAATAGAAAACGTAAAGGACAGATCGATGAACAGTCAAAAAGAAATTAGAAATATAAAGATAAAAAACCAGTTAGAGCTCTGGCTGTTCTGTGCAATTATCGGTGCAGTTGCCGGCGGATTGGTCTGGGCACTTTTGAAGATCATGGCAGTCGGAATGAATCTTATCTGGGAATGGGTTCCGGAACATTTTTCATTACCATACTATACGATAGTGGTCTGTGTGATCGGTGCATTTTTTGTCGGTGTCTTCCGGAAGATGTTCGGAGATTATCCGGAGGAAATGGAAACTGTTATGGCAAAAGTGAAAACGGAGAAGCATTATGATTATAAAAATATGCTTGTCATGATGATCGCAGCAGTGCTGCCGCTTTTGATCGGAAGCAGTGTAGGTCCGGAAGCCGGGCTTACCGGAATTATCGTCGGAATGTGTTACTGGGCAGGAGATAATCTGAAGTTTGCCAGACAGCATGCGAAGGAATACTCCCAGATCGGGGTAGCAGCATCCTTAAGTGTTTTATTCCATGCTCCGCTATTTGGATTGTTTGAAGTGGAAGAGAACACTTTAGAAGAGAATAATTCAGAACAAACTGTTGTTCCGGCAGGAATTTCATCAAAGATATTTATTTATGGAATCGCAATTGCTGCTGCAACAGGTATTTATGCAGGACTTTCCGCAGTATTCGGTTCAGGACTTTCCGGTTTTCCAAGCTTTGAGGCAGTTGAGATCGGAAAGATGGACTATGCATTAATACTTCTCTATATTATTGCAGGATGCGTGTTAGCTGTTTTTTATGAAAAGACACATCAGATAACGAAGAAAACTGCGAAAAAGGTACCGGCAGTTCTTCGAGAAGTTCTCGCAGGAATTTGTCTTGGAATCTGTGGAATGTTAATCCCGGCAGTTATGTTTTCGGGAGAAGAACAGATGGGAGTGTTGATGAAAGAGTATAGTCAATACCTTCCGTTAGCACTGATCGGAGTTGCATTTTTGAAAGTGCTTCTCACAAATATTTGTATACAGTTCGGTTTGAAGGGAGGACATTTCTTCCCGGTTATCTTCGCAGGTGTATGCATGGGATATGGCGTGGGAATGCTGATTTGCGGAAATGTAGAGAGTCATCTAGTTTTCGCATCTGCAATTGTTACAGCGGCGCTTCTAGGTGGAACGATGAAAAAGCCGTTAGCCGTTACAATGCTTCTATTTCTATGCTATCCAGTGAAATTGTTCGTATGGATTTTTGTGGCTGCGGCAGCAGGCAGCAAATGCCTATCCTTATTTGATAAGAGAAAAGTGGAAAACAAAAATTCCGTTGAGTGAAAACTCAGCGGAATTTTTTTACCCTTTTTGAGATGTCTTCCAGTTCTTCTTTGGAAAGTTCTGGGAGACGTTCTAATTTATCCAGAAACATCATTGCCGTTTCACGACGCTGCATCTCTACAATCTGTCCGTAATAATTGACAACAACACCGGTAACGATTGCAACAACGAAGATCGTGTAGATTGTGACAAGTACCGAAACCAGTTTGCCAATGAAAGTTATGGCAACAATATCGCCGAACCCGGCGGTAGAAAGTACCGCATAGCAATACCAGAGGGCATCTCCATAGTGGTTGATGTCAGGCTCTACCAGTTGAATGATGGCTGCGGATACAAAGAGAAATACGATATAACCGGAAAGAATCTGGGTTGCTTTCGTACGTTTTAGGATCATCCATAAAAGTTTTAGTTTTTTCATATATTAACGGCTCCGTTTCATAAATTTCAGATAAATTAATTATATCATGAAATGGAGTCAAAAGAATAGTTAGATAAAATTTATTCTGCAGTTTTCATTTTACTGCCTTTATTCAGAATTCCATTAAAGCGGCTCATGAATGTGATTGTTGTGATTGTGGCTGCAACAATATCACTGATCGGTTCTGCAAGAAAGACTGCAAAAACCTTATCCTGAATAAAGTGTGGCAGGATAAAGATCAGCGGAATCAGCAAGATCAGTTTTCTTAAGCAGGCGAGCAGCAGACTGACCTTTGCCTGTCCCAATGCCATGAAACTTTGCTGACATGAAACCTGGAATCCGAGGGAGAAAATACCTGCCATATAGATTCTCAGCGCCCATGCGGTATAAGTGATCAGATCCGTATTGTTGGAAAAGATTCCTGCAAACAGCTTAGGAAACAGCAGCATGATCAGCCAGAAACAGCTGGTGAAAATCGTACAAACCTTAAATTGTGTAAAGAAGGCTTTTTTTACTCGCTCTTTATTGCCGGCACCGAAGTTATAACTCATGATCGGCTGACCGCCCTGGCAGATTCCCTGCAGTGGCAGCGTGGCAAGCTGGCTGACACTCGTAATGATCGTCATGGCTCCGACAGCAAGGTCCCCACCATATCTTGACAGACTGGAAGTAAAGCTGATGGAGAGAATACTTTCTGTAGAAAGCATGACAAAAGTGGAAATACCAAGTGCAAGGCATGGTAAGATAACATCCTTTTGTAATCTGAAATTTTCTTTTCTAAGATGAAGGATCGTCTTCTTCCCGGATAAGAAACGAAGAATCCAAATTGCACCGACAGCCTGACTTAAAACAGTGGCAAGTGCGGCACCTCTTACACCAAGATTGAATACGAAGATAAAAATCGGATCAAGAATGATATTGATCACAGCTCCGATCACAGTAGTCATCATACTGATCTTGGCAAATCCCTGTGTTGTAATAAATGGATTCATTCCCATCACGATTAAGACAAAGATACTTCCAAGGATATAGATTCTTGCGTATGCTACTCCGTATGGCAGTGTCTTCTCGCTGGCTCCAAAAAGTGTCAACAGCTGTGGCGCAAATGTAAAGAAGACTACAGTAAGTATGACAGCCATAAGGATGAGAAGTGCAAAACAGTTTCCAAGGATTTTTTCAGCTGTTTTATTATCTTTCTTTCCCATAGATATTGCAGCACGCGGAGCACCACCGGAACCTGCAAGCATAGCAAAAGCGTTGATCAGCATAAGGATCGGTGTAAATAATCCAACGCCGGTTAATGCCGCGGCTCCAACACCGGAAATGTGTCCGATATAGATTCGGTCTACAATGTTATATAGAAGATTGATGATCTGGGCGACAACAGCAGGAATTGCAAGCTGTGCCAGAAGGCGCGGAATCTTTTCTGTTTCCATCGCCTGAGAATTTGATTTCATGTCCATAACGATTTTCTCCTAAATAGTTTTAAAGTCAAAGAAGATTATACATCTCGTGTAAAGGAAAAAGCAATAAGAAATCCAAAGTCACTATTGTATCAGGAATAGAAACTTTAGAGTTCAATATTGTCAATATTTTACCATATATGCATGATGTGTTGCATTGCAAGGCTGACTACTGTAATACCAACCCAGCAGGAAGCACCGAGAAGGATTGGCTTTCCACCAGATTTGACAAGCTTCACAACATTGCTGTTCAGACCGATCGCAGCCATAGCCATGATAATGAAGAACTTAGACAGTTCTTTCAGCGGAGCAAATACATCCGCATTTACCCCAAGGCTCATGCATACAGTTGTAATGACAGCCGCAATGATAAAGTACAGGATGAACATTGGAAAAGCTCTTTTTAAGCTGAACTTACCGGATGATTTTCCGTCTTTTGCGGCTGATTTCGCACGAATCAGTGAGAGCACAAGTGTGATCGGAATGATTGCAAGCGTACGTGTCAGTTTAACTGTGACAGCAGTATTAAGTGTCTCACTTCCAAGATTCCACATGCTGTCCCAGGTAGAGGCGGCAGCAGTTACGGATGAAGTATCATTGATCGCAGTTCCGGCAAAGACACCGAAAGCATTTCCGCTTGTTGTGTCGAAGCCGAGTGCATTTCCAAGCACCGGGAAAAGTACAGCAGCGATAACATTGAAGAAAAAGATAACAGAAATCGCCTGTGCGACTTCTGTGTCATCGGCGTCAATGACAGGCGCTGTAGCAGCAATCGCAGAACCACCGCAGATGGAAGAACCGACACCAACAAGGATAGATGTGTTGGAAGGAACATTCAGTACCTTGCGGAGCAGCCATGCAATGATCAAAGAGGTAGAAATTGTACTGATGATAATAGGAAGAGACTGCTTTCCTGTCTGTAAGATAACTCCGAGATTCATGCCGAATCCAAGCAGAACAACAGCAGTCTGTAAAATAATTTTAGATGTCCATTTAATTCCTGATTCGGCTGTTCCTTTTTCAGTCCAAAAGCAGGTGATCACCATTCCGGCGAGAATCGCGATGACAGGTCCGCCGATTACCGGGAATGATTTTCCAATCAGCCAGGATGGAATCGCAATCAGAAAGCAGACCAGAATTCCTTTGAAATTTTTTTGAATAAAATTCATGATAGTTTCCTCTCTTAAGTCTTTTGTTACTGTCGGCACTATGGGCGTCAGCAACCGTATTTTTATGAAACAATTATAGATTATAACACTGGCAAACAGAAAAAATAAGGACTTCACAAAATTTTTAGAAAAGAATTAGCACTCAACCCTTTACAGTGCTAACAATACGTGCTATATTCCTAATAGAACACAGGAAAAGAAAATTTGTGGTTCAAAGGAGGGAAAGACCATGAATATCAATAAATTTACACAGAATTCATTACAGGCAGTTCAGAACTGTGAGAAGATTGCTGCGGATAACGGGAATCAGGAACTGGCGCAGGAGCATTTGCTGTATGCGCTGCTGACACAGGATGACAGTCTGATTTTAAAATTATTTGAGAAGATGAACATTCAGGGCCAGCTCTTTATTAACAGTATCGAGCAGGCAATCGGCAAGAGACCGAAGGTACAGGGAGGCCAGGCTTATGTCGGTCAGGACTTGAATAATGTGCTGATCCATGCAGAGGATGAAGCAAAGCAGATGGGAGATGAGTATGTCTCTGTTGAGCATCTGTTTCTTGCAATGCTGAAGTATGCAAGCCGTGAGTTGAAGCAGATTTTCCGTGAATATGGCATTAGCAGAGAGGGGTTCCTCCATGCGCTGTCAACAGTAAGAGGAAATCAGAGAGTTACTTCTGACAATCCGGAAGCAACTTATGATACATTGAATAAATACGGTCAGGATCTTGTTGAGAAAGCAAGAGATCAGAAACTGGATCCGGTCATCGGACGTGATGAAGAGATTCGTAATGTGATTCGTATCCTGTCCCGTAAGACAAAGAATAACCCGGTGCTGATCGGTGAACCTGGTGTAGGTAAAACTGCGGTTGTAGAAGGACTTGCACAGCGAATCGTCAGCGGAGATGTACCGGAAGGACTGAAAGATAAGACAATCTTTTCGCTGGATATGGGAGCACTGGTAGCAGGAGCGAAGTATCGTGGTGAATTCGAGGAACGTCTGAAAGCAGTTCTTGAAGAAGTGAAAAACAGTGACGGAAAGATCATTCTTTTCATTGATGAACTTCATACGATTGTAGGAGCAGGTAAAACAGACGGTGCGATGGATGCAGGAAATATGCTTAAGCCTATGCTTGCCAGAGGTGAACTGCACTGTATCGGTGCAACAACACTGGATGAGTATCGTCAGTATATTGAGAAGGATGCTGCATTGGAGCGTCGTTTCCAGCCGGTCTTGGTAGATGAGCCAACCGTTGAGGATGCAATCTCTATCCTTAGAGGACTGAAAGAGAGATACGAAGTCTTCCATGGAGTTAAGATCACAGATAGTGCGCTTGTTGCGGCAGTTACACTTTCGAACAGATATATTTCTGACCGTTTCCTGCCGGATAAAGCAATCGACCTTGTTGACGAGGCGTGTGCATTGATCAAGACAGAACTTGATTCTATGCCGACAGAGCTTGATGAGCTTCGCCGTCGTGTGATGCAGATGGAGATTGAAGAGTCTGCACTTAAGAAAGAGGAAGATCGCTTAAGTAAAGAGCGTCTGGAACATTTGCAGGAAGAACTGGCAGAACTGAAAGCGCAGTATGCAAGTAAGAAAGTACAGTGGGAGAATGAGAAGAATTCCGTAGAGCATGTGCAGAAGATCCGTGAGCAGATCGAGCAGGTGAACAAGGAGATTCAGAAAGCTCAGAGAGAGTACGATCTGAATAAGGCAGCAGAGCTCCAGTATGGACGTCTTCCACAGTTGCAGAAACAGCTGGAAGAGGAAGAGGCAAAGGTAAAGGCAAAAGATCTTTCTCTTGTGCATGAATCCGTTACAGATGATGAGATTGCAAAGATCGTTTCCAGATGGACAGGTATTCCGGTTGCAAAACTGAACGAGAGCGAGAGAAACAAAACTCTTCACCTTGCAGATGAACTGCATAAGCGTGTCATCGGTCAGGATGAAGGTGTAGAGCTTGTAACTGAAGCAATCATCCGTTCCAAAGCAGGTATCAAAGATCCGACAAAACCGATCGGTTCCTTCCTGTTCCTTGGACCTACAGGTGTAGGTAAGACAGAACTTGCAAAGGCACTTGCCCAGAGCCTGTTTGATGATGAGAACAACATGGTTCGTATCGATATGAGTGAGTACATGGAGAAATATTCCGTGTCTAGACTGATCGGAGCTCCTCCGGGATATGTCGGATACGATGAAGGCGGACAGCTGACAGAAGCAGTCAGAAGAAAACCATATTCTGTTGTACTTTTCGATGAGATCGAGAAAGCACATCCGGATGTCTTCAATGTATTGCTGCAGGTACTGGATGATGGACGAATCACAGATTCCCAAGGACGTACAGTTGACTTCAAGAATACAATCTTGATCATGACTTCCAACATTGGTGCAAACTATCTGCTGGAAGGAATTAAGGACGATGGTTCGATCGATGAACAGAGTCAGGAGATGGTAATGGGTGATCTGAAAGCACATTTCAGACCAGAATTCCTGAACCGTCTGGATGAGATCATCATGTTCAAACCACTGACAAAGAAAAATGTACGTTCCATCATTGACCTTCTGGTTGCTGATGTGAATCGCCGTCTGGAAGAACGTGAACTGAGTGTCGAGCTGACAGATGCAGCGAAAGACTTTGTTGTGGAAGGTGGATATGAGCCGATGTACGGTGCAAGACCACTGAAACGTTACTTGCAGAAGAATGTAGAGACATTAGCTGCAAAACTGATCCTTGCAGGAGATGTGGGACGTGGAGACACGATCTTGATCGATGTGAAGGACGGTAAACTGACAGCAGGTGTGAAGAAATAAAATATGATACCAGGGTCAAAAGGTCTGAAACCACCGGTGCTTGCACAAAGGTGGTGTAATGGCCTTGGGACCCGCCCCAATATGAGCATAAAAGTGGAGCGTAAGCTTCACGATATGCGAATAGTGGGTAGGATTGTGGGAGTGCATTGCACAAAACAATCCGTAGGTATCCTAGTTGGGGGCTTTTGCCCCCAACATCAAAATATCAGTATAGTTACGATATAATATACAGGGCTGTGAAAAATGAAAATTTTCTGGAGATTTTTAGAAAATTGAGTTTTTCACAGCCTTTTTTTCGTTCACCGAAGTAATTGATACAAGAGCAGACTCTATGTTAAAATAAGAAACTGACAGAATGTATATGCATACAACAAGAATTAATACTAAGAAAGAACTCAGGCAGAATCCAGAAAGGAGGCTACCATGGCGCGCATTATTTTCCACATCGACGTTAATTCAGCATTTTTAAGCTGGACGGCGGTTGAACAATTGAAAAATGGATCAAAAGTGGATCTGCGGGAGATTCCGGCAATTATTGGCGGAGATCAGAGCTCGCGTCATGGAATCGTTCTTGCAAAATCATCACTTGCCAAATCCTATGGGATTCAGACGGGTGAACCTGTAGTAAATGCATTTCGAAAATGTCCGAACCTTGTGACAGCACCGCCGAATCATAAGATGTATCGAGAAAAGAGCCGGATGCTGATGGATTTCCTGCGGACATATACAAAGAAGATCGAGCAGGTCAGTGTCGATGAATGTTATATGGATTTCACAGAGCTTGCCGGGCGCTATCCAACACCGGTGGACGGGGCGATGGAGATTAAGGAAGAGGTAAAGAGACGTTTTGGATTCACGGTGAATATTGGAATCTCCAGTAATAAACTGTTAGCGAAGATGGCTTCGGATTTTCAGAAACCGGATCGGATCCATACGTTATTTCCGGAAGAGGTTCCGCAGAAAATGTGGCCACTTCCGATCGGAGAACTCTTTATGGCAGGGCGTTCAAGTGTGGAAGTCTTTAAGAAACTTGAAATTAATACAATTGGAGATCTTGCTCGTGCGGATGTAAATGTAATTACGTTGCATTTAAAAAGTCATGGACGGATGCTTTGGAATTTTGCAAATGGAATCGGGGACGATAAGGTACAGTATGAACCGGAAGAGGCAAAGGGAGTAGGAAATTCAACGACTCTGTCAGAGGATGCAACGACTTATGAAGAAGCGAGAGATGTATTTCGTGAGCTTGCGCAGAGCGTGGGAAACAGGCTGAAGAAGGCAGGAAAGAAAGCCGGGATGGTGAGCATGGAGGTTCGCTATTATGATTTCAGAAATATGTCGCATCAGGTGCAGCTTCAAAAGCCGACGAATGATCCGGTTATCTTATGTGAGACAGCCTGTAATTTGTTCCGTGAAAGCTGGAGTGGAGAACCTGTCCGTCTGCTCGGAATCCGAACGTCAAAGTTAGTAGAAGAGAATGCACCGGAGCAGCTGACAATTTTTGATATTGAATTTCCAAAAGAACCGGACGAGAAACATAAAAAATTAAATGCCGCATTGGAACAGCTGAACAATCGTTATGGAAAGGGTGCGGTTGTGAAAGGCACATTTTATAAACCGGACGGAAAGAAGAAAAAAGATGGAATTTAGAAGAGATAGAAAGAGGAACGTGCATTGAAAGAGAAAAATTATAATCTGGAATTGATTCGAATGATTTCTTTTATATTTGTTATTGTGATCCATGTATCAAACTATTACTGCAGAGCCTATGGCGATATTACGATTGGGGAGTACAATTTTTCACTGCTATTAAATCTACTGGCAAGGATAAGTGTACCATGTTTTTTCATGATTACAGGAGCACTTCTGCTTGGAAGACAGGAATCACTTCATAAACATGCAAAAAGAATCTTTCGTTTTCTAATTGTTCTGCTTGTGTGGAGTGTAATATATATGATCTGGAATGCAGTTTATATGAAGGATCCTTATCAAATCAAAGATTTATTATATAAGCCGGTAGAACAGCATCTGTGGTATCTGTATGCAATGATTCCGATCTATCTGGTACTTCCTTTTTTCCAGGTTATGTGTAAAGGGATGAACCTTCGGATGGAACGCGCATTTCTTGCGGTGATTACGGCGGCTGTTTTGTTCAATTATATTTCCACATTTTTTGATGAAAAGATGTATTATTCTGTCCCAATGGTGGGAGACAGAATCTATTCTTATTATGTATTTATCGGATATTATATATATAAATATCGTAAGCATGTGATGAAGGGGAAAATGATTCCGGCAGGTATTTTTGTAGTATGCATGGCATTAAATTATGGGCTGACTTATGCGGCAACCTTGCAGGATGGAGAACATTATGAACGTCTGCTGGAATATGGTAATCCACTGCTTGCACTGGCAGCATCGATGGCATTTCTTATGTTAGTACGATTGAAAAAGAGCGAATTCAATCCGTCCGAACAGGCAAAGAAGTGGATTGACAGATTTTGTGGATGTTCCTTTGGGATTTATTTGATCCATATCATGTTTCTTGATGTTTATAAGAGAAATATTAAGCCAGAGACATTTTCAGCCTGGATCATGATTCCGGTAGTGAGTGTGGGACTTGTGTTATTGTCATTTGGATGTGTCTGGCTGATTCGAAAGACGAAAACAGGACGAAAGATTATGTAGGTTTTTTTGCATATGTGCTGAGATTATGTTATTCTATAAAGGTTAAGACAATCGTTATTTGCCTGAAAGTCAATGATGCAATACACCAGTTCAGAACAGGAGGGTTAGATCATGAAATTAGATAAATTATTAGAACGCCTGGATTACACAGTAGTACAGGGAAGTGATTCTACGGAAGTAACAACACTGATCAATGATTCAAGAAAAGTGGAAGAAGGATCTGTTTTCGTGTGTATCAGCGGAGCAGTATCTGATGGACATAAATATGCAGCGGACGTTGCGGCGAAAGGTGCGGCAGCTGTTGTTGTAGAGAAAGATGTCGAAGTGCCGGAAAATGTGACTGTAATTAAGGTAGAGGATACTCGTTATGCACTGGCTCTGATGTCAGCGGCTTACTTTGGATATCCGGCAGATAAGATGAAAGTCATCGGTATTACAGGAACAAAAGGAAAGACAACAACAACTTACATGATCAAGTCTATTCTCGAAGAGACAGGACACAAGGTTGGATTGATCGGTACAATCGAGGCAATTATCGGAGACAAGAAGATCCCGTCATGTAATACAACACCGGAGTCTTATACAATCCATAAATATTTTGCAGAGATGGTAGAAGCTGGCTGTGATTGTGTTGTTATGGAAGTTTCATCACAGGGACTGATGCTTCACAGAACAGCGGGAATTCCATTTGAGATCGGTATTTTCACAAATCTTGGAAGAGATCATATCGGTCCGAATGAGCATAAGGATTTTGATGATTACAAGAGATGCAAAGGGCTTTTGTTCAAACAGTGTAAGCTCGGAATCGCCAATGTGGATGACAAGTATTTCAAAGATGTATTTAAAGGGTCTACATGTAAGATTGAGACATTTGGATTTTCACCGGAGGCAGATCTTCGCGCAGAGAATGTAGAACTGGTATCCAGACCGGGATATCTTGGTGTTGCATATCATGTTGCAGGCGTGATGGACTTTGATGTGGAAATCGATGTTCCAGGCAAGTTCAGTGTTTACAATTCACTGACTGCAATCTCAGTCTGCCGCCATTTCCAGGTGCCGGTTGAGATGATCAAAGATGCACTTAAGAAGGCAAAGGTAAAAGGACGTATCGAGATGATCAAGGTGTCTGATGATTTTACACTGATGATCGATTATGCGCACAATGCGATGAGTCTTGAAAGTCTTCTGACAACATTGAAGGAATATAATCCGAAGCGTCTTGTATGTCTGTTCGGATGCGGCGGAAACCGTTCTAAAGACAGAAGATTCGAGATGGGTGAGGTATCCGGAAGACTGGCAGACCTGACAATCATTACATCAGATAATCCGAGATTTGAAGAACCACAGGATATTATTAACGATATCAAAATCGGAATCGCAAAGACAGATGGAAAATATGTGGAAATCTGTGATCGTAAAGAGGCAATCAAATATGCAATCGAACACGGCGAACCGGGTGATGTTATTGTGCTGGCAGGAAAAGGACATGAGGACTATCAGGAGATCTGCGGCGTGAAGCATCCGATGGATGAGCGCGTGCTGATCAAAGAAGTTCTGGAAGAATTAAAAGAGAAATAAGATTGTGTTTGCAGATGTTATTGTAGATATACAACATGAAAAACTGGATAAGATCTTTCAGTACCGAATACCGGAACGACTGAAAGACGAGCTGTATCCGGGGCTGGAAGTAATTATCCCTTTTGGAAAAGGAAACCGGCAGATCAAAGGTTATGTGACTTCATTATCAGAGACTTGCAATTATGATCTGTCAAAGGTGAAGGAGATTACAGACATTTCCAGAAACAGTGTGGCAATCGAAGCGAGACTGATCGCGCTGGCGGCATGGATGAAAGAGCAGTATGGCGGAACGATGATCCAGGCGCTTAAGACAGTGTTGCCAATCAAGCAGAAGGAGAATGCGAAGGTAAAGAAACATCTCCGTTTGCTGCTTACTGAGGAAGAGAGTCAGGAGAAGCTGGCTTTTTATCAGAAGAAGAATCAGAAAGCAAGAGCAAGGCTTTTGGAAGCTTTGAAGGAAGCCCCAATTCTGGATTATGAGCTGGTGACGAAAAAATTAAATGTGACACTGCCTGTAATCCGGGCATTGGAAGAGCAGGGCGTGTTGAAGATAGAGTCAGAGCAGGTATACCGTAATCCGGTGAAACAGGCAAAGAAATCACAACAGGAGATCATCTATACGGAAGAACAGCAGCATGTGATCCAGGGGTTCCGGCAAGACTATCTGTGTGGAACAAGGAGAACTTATCTGCTTCACGGAGTGACTGGAAGTGGAAAGACAGAAGTCTATATGGAGATGATCCGCACGGTTGTTGACCAGGGAAAACAGGCAATTGTTCTGATTCCGGAGATCGCACTGACCTATCAGACAGTGATGCGGTTTTACCGCTGTTTCGGCGACAGAGTTTCTATCATGAACTCAAGATTGTCTGCCGGAGAACGTTACGATCAGATGATGCGTGCGAAGAAGGGCGAGATCGATGTGATGATCGGACCACGTTCTGCACTTTTTACTCCATTTCCGGATTTGGGGCTGATCGTTATTGATGAAGAACATGAACCAACCTACAAGAGTGAGCAGGTGCCACGTTATCATGCAAGAGAAGTAGCAATCCACAGGGCAGAAGTAGAAGATGCAAGCGTTGTGCTTGGAAGTGCAACTCCGTCAATGGAGGCAATGTATCGGGCAAGGCTTGGTGAGTATCAGCTTTACGAGATGAAGAATCGTTCTCATATGCAGCAGATGGCGACTGTGCATACAGTTGATATGCGAAAGGAACTGAAGAATGGAAACCGTTCCATCTTGAGTGAGAAGTTGCAGGAACTGATTGAAGACAGACTGAATGCAAAAGAGCAGATCATGCTGTTTTTGAATCGCAGAGGATATTCTGGTTTTATTTCCTGCAGAGAATGTGGCCATGTAGTGAAATGCCCGCACTGTAATGTATCCTTGTCGGTACATAAAGGCGGGAAAATGGTCTGTCACTACTGTGGTTATGAACAGCCGAAGGTGACGGAATGTCCGGAATGCGGTTCCCGTTATATCGGAGAATTCCGCGCAGGAACCCAGCAGATCGAGGACATGGTGAAAGCAAGATTTCCACAGGCAAGAGTTCTCCGTATGGATATGGATACGACGAAGAAAAAGGATTCCCATGAGCAGATTTTATCTGCCTTTGCGAATGAAGAGGCGGATATTCTTGTGGGAACACAGATGATCGTAAAGGGACATGATTTTCCAAAGGTCACATTAGTCGGTGCATTGGCAGCAGATATGTCACTTTATACAGATGATTATCGTTCCGGTGAGCGAACATTTCAGCTTTTGACACAGGCAGCAGGCCGTGCCGGAAGAGGTGACAGACCGGGTGAGGTCGTGATTCAGACTTACGATCCGGAGCATTATGCAATCGAGGCTTCAGCAGCGCAGGATTATGAAGCATTCTATGAGAAAGAAATCCGTTACCGCAGTCTGATGGGATATCCACCGGTGGAGAACCTGATGGCAGTACTTGCAGCATGTGAAGATGAGGTGCTTTTAGAGAAAGCGTGCAAGTATCTGAAGGAATACATTTTGCGGATCAAAGGTCAGGCACAGCTCGATGTGATCGGCCCGGCAAGTCCGGGAGTGGATAAGATCAAAGATATTTACCGGAGGGTGATTTACGTAAAAGCGCCGGAATACCGAACCTTAGTTGTATTAAAAGACAGGATGGAACAATATATAGAAATTAACTCAGGGTTTCAGAAAATGAGAATCCAATTCGATTTTAACCCGATGAATTTATAGAAAAGAGAGGAAAGAATAATGGCAATCAGAGAAGTAAGAGAGATGGGCGATGATGTTCTTGAAAAAAAGTGTAAACCAGTGACGAAGATGACACTTCGTACAAAGATTTTAATTGAAGATATGCTTGATACGATGTATGAGAAGATGGGGGTGGGTCTTGCAGCACCGCAGGTTGGTATTCTCAAACAGATTGTAGTGATTGATGTCGGAGAGGGTCCGATCGTTTTGATCAATCCTGAGATTGTTGAGACATCCGGTGAGCAGACAGGCGAAGAAGGTTGCTTAAGTGTGCCTGGAAAATGGGGAATTGTAACTCGTCCGAATTATGTAAAAGTACGTGCACTTAATGAAAATATGGAGGAGTTTGAGATAGAAGGAGAAGAACTTCTTGCAAGAGCGTTCTGTCATGAGATTGATCACCTGGGAGGACACCTTTATGTAGAGAAAGTAGAAGGAGAACTGCATGATTCACCGGCCTACAACGAGGAAGATATGGAATACGAAGTGGAGGAATAATTGATGAGAATAATTTTCATGGGAACACCGGACTTCTCCGTGGGAACACTGGAGGCACTGGTGGAAGCAGGGCATGAGGTATGTCTCGTAGTGAGCCAGCCAGATAAACCAAAAGGACGTGGTAAAGAGATGCAGCCAACCCCGGTGAAAGAAGCTGCGATAAAACATGGAATTCCGGTTTATCAGCCAAAGAAGATCCGTGATCCGGAATGTGTAGAAGAACTGAGAAAATACAATGCAGATGTGATGGTTGTCATTGCATTTGGTCAGATCATTCCGAAAGAAATTCTGGAGATGACACCATACGGATGTATTAATGTACACGCATCTCTACTTCCGAAATACCGTGGTGCCGCGCCAATCCAGTGGTCTATCATCAATGGCGAGGAAGTGACAGGTGTTACAACAATGCAGATGAACGAAGGACTGGATACAGGCGACATGATCCAGAAGGTTGAAGTGCCGATCACAGAAGATGAGACAGGAGAAAGCCTTCATGATAAGCTTGCAGAGGCAGGAGCAAAGCTTTGTGTAAAAACTCTGAAAGCAATTGAAGATCATACGGCAACTTTCGAGAAGCAGGGTGAAAGCCCGACAGAATATGCCAGAATGCTCGATAAGAAGCTTGGAAATATTGACTGGAATACATCCGCAGTACAGATCGAACGTCTGGTGCGTGGCCTGAATTCCTGGCCAAGTGCTTACACACATTGGGACAAAAAGGTAGTGAAGATCTGGAGAGCAAAAGCAGAGGCTGATGGCACGGTAAAAGCAGAGCCTGGAACAGTGTTGAGTGTAGAGAAAGATTCCTTTACTGTTCAGACAGGGGATGGCGTCTTACGAGTTCTGGAACTTCAGATTCCGGGGAAAAAGAGAATGGATACAGGAGCTTTCTTAAGGGGATACACAATTGAAAGCGGAGTTAAATTTACACGGGAATAAGAGGACTTCTGGAGGGGGACTGCAGATAGATAACAGGAGGTAGTTTTAGTATGTATTATGGATTTTATTATGACTGGACTTATATACTGGTACTGATCGGTGTGGTTCTCAGCCTGCTCGCATCGTCCCAGGTGAAAGGAACATTTGCAAAATATTCGAAGATCCGCAGTTATTCAGGGATGACAGGACGAGAAGCGGCAGAACAGATCCTCAGAAGAAATGGAATCTATGATGTGCAGGTGACTCATATTGCGGGAAATCTGACCGATCATTATGATCCGAGAAACAAGACACTGGCACTTTCTGATCCGGTTTATAATTCAACTTCTGTAGCAGCAATCGGAGTTGCGGCACATGAGTGTGGTCATGCAGTACAGCATTTTGAAGGGTATGCACCTTTATCAATCCGTGGGGCACTTGTGCCGGTCGTAAATTTCGGTTCCATGATTTCCTGGCCGTTGATCATTATCGGCCTGTTTATGAATGGCCAGATGTCCAGCTTCCTTATTGATATCGGAATTCTGCTCTTTATGGTAGCTGTGGCATTTCATCTTATAACACTTCCGGTGGAAATCAATGCTTCCAGAAGAGCGGTGAAGGTACTTGGAAATTCAGGAATGCTCCGTGAAGACGAAGTTGGTGGAGTGAAGAAGGTACTTCGGGCAGCAGCAATGACATATGTGGCAAGTGCGGCCGCAATGATTTTACAGCTTTTACGTTTGTTGATCCTGACAAATGGACGAAGAAGGAATGACTGATAAAAAGAAAAAATGCTGTAACTGTTCAGAGCCAACCTCCAAAATGCGGAGAATAGGAGATTATTTATGGGAAAGCAGATCAATGAACGAGAGATCGTTCTAGAGATTTTGATGGAAATAACAGAGAATGGAGCATATAGTCATAAGATTCTTGGAGATGTTCTGTCAAAATATCAATATCTTGAGAAACGTGAGCGTGCATTTATCACCAGAGTTGTGGAAGGTACTCTGGAACATATGATAGAAATTGATTATATTTTGAATCAGATTTCTAAGACAAAGGTTAAGAAAATGAAACCGGTCATCCGTAATCTTCTTCGTAGCAGTGTCTATCAGCTGAAATATATGGATAGCGTACCGGATCATGCGGTGTGCAGTGAGGCAGTAAAGCTTGCGGTTCGAAAAGGATTTTCAGGTCTGCGGGGATATGTGAATGGAGTTCTGAGAAATGTTGTCCGCAAGATGGATGAGATCGAGTATCCAAAAGAAGATGTACAGAGATTGTCTGTGAAATATTCTGTCCCGGAATGGATTCTTTCTTTATGGAAGAAAGAATATGGGGAAGAGATTACAGAGAAGATGGCAGCAGATTTTCAGAAAGAGAAGCCGATTACGATCCGATGTTGTATGAACCGGGTTACACCGGAAGTATTGAAAGAAAAACTGGAAGCAGAAGGAGCGAAAGTAGAAGCACATCCGTATCTTCCTTATGCGTTTTATCTTTCAGATTATGATTATCTGGAAGGTCTGGAAAGTTTTCAGGAAGGACTCTTTGCAGTACAGGATATCAGTTCTATGTTTGTCGGAGAACTGGCAGATCCAAAAGCCGGCGATCATGTAATTGATGTCTGTGCAGCACCGGGAGGAAAATCACTTCATGTGGCAGAGAAGCTTCAGCTGGCAGATGAAGTGGCGGCGAGAGAGAATGGAACAGAAGAAAAGACAGGACGGGTTGAAGCAAGAGATCTGACTGAATATAAGACAGATCTGATTTGGCAGAATATCGACCGTTCCGGACTTGGAAATATTTGTGCTGTATGCAAGGACGCTTCTGTATTTGATGAGTATGATAAGGAAACAGCGGATCTTGTGATTGCAGACCTTCCATGTTCAGGTCTTGGCGTTCTTGGCAAAAAACCAGATCTGAAATATCGCGTACAACCGGAAGATCTTGAAGAACTTGCAGATTTGCAGAGAAAGATTCTGACTTGCGCACAGGCAATCGTCAAGGATGGCGGCACATTGCTGTACAGCACATGTACCGTAAATCCGGGAGAAAACATGGACAATGTACACTGGTTCTTGAAAGAATACCCACAATTTGAACTGGATGATATTACAGAAAATCTTTGCAAGGAGTTACGAAGTGATGTGATCGAGAAGGGATGTATCCAATTCTTCCCGGGAGTTCACGATTGTGACGGATTCTTTATTGCAAGATTAAAGAAAAAGCATGATTTTCAGGAAATGTGAAAAAATAGAAAAAGCAAACAAATAATGTGAATAACTCACAGAAAAAACGAAATACAGGAGGAAAACTTTAAGATGAAGAAGGATATCCGTGCTTATGGATATGAAGAATTACAGAAAGAGATGGCGGCGATCGGAGAAAAAGCATTTCGTGCAAAACAGATTTATGAATGGCTGCATGTGAAGCTGGTAGATCATTTTGATGAGATGACGAATCTTTCAAAGGCTTTGAGGGAAAAACTGGAAGAGAATTATGAGATTCTCCCGGTTGTTATGCTTGAGAGACAGATTTCCCAGATTGACGGTACGAACAAATTCCTGTTCCGTCTCTACGATGGAAATGTAGTCGAAAGTGTTCTTATGAAATATAAGCATGGAAATTCTGTCTGTATTTCCTCCCAGGTCGGTTGCAGGATGGGATGTGCATTCTGTGCATCAACGATCGGAGGTCTGGTGAGAAATCTTTCTCCGTCTGAGATGCTTGGACAGATCTATCAGATTCAGAAGATAAGTGGTGAGAGGGTTTCGAATGTGGTGATCATGGGAACCGGAGAACCGATGGATAATTACGATAATTTCCTGAAGTTTATTCATTTACTTACAGATGAGCATGGACTGAATATCAGTCAGAGAAATGTCACCGTATCAACCTGTGGAATAGTTCCAAGGATGAAAGAACTGGCGAAAGAGCATTTACAGATTACACTTGCACTTTCGCTTCACGGTTCCAATCAGGAAAAACGAAGAAAATTGATGCCGGTTGCAAATAAATATGATATCACAGAAGTACTCGCAGCCTGTGACGAATATTTCAAAGAAACCGGCCGGAGAGTGAGCTTTGAGTACAGTCTTGTACATGGTGTGAATGATACGGATGAAGATGCACAGGAACTGATTCATTTATTAAAGCATAAGAACTGTCATATCAATCTGATACCGGTCAACCCGGTAAAAGAGCGTGATTTTGTTCGTCCAAGCCGGAAAAGTGCTTTGAATTTCAAAAATAAACTTGAAAAAAGCGGAATAAATGTTACTATAAGAAGGGAAATGGGCTCTGATATTGACGGAGCCTGCGGTCAGCTCAGGCGCCGCTACGTAGAAACTGAAGGAGAATAGAAGGTATGAAGACATTTTCAATTACAGATGTTGGAATGGTGCGACAGGTAAATCAGGACTACGTCTTTACGACGGGAAAACCACTGGGTATTCTCCAGAACCTGTTCGTGGTAGCGGATGGTATGGGTGGCCATCAGGCAGGAGATTATGCTTCCAAGTGTACGGTGGAAGTGATGATCAAAGAGATTGCGAAGAGCGAGGGTGAGGATATCGAACGTGTTCTTGTGAAAGCAATCAAGGCTGCCAATCGTGAGATTATCAAAGAAGCATCCGGTGACGAACATCTGAAGGGGATGGGAACAACGGTTGTTGCCGCTACTGTGAAAGAACAGATGCTGTATTTTGCCAATGTGGGAGACAGCCGTCTGTATCTGATCAATCAGGGAATCCAACAGCTAAGTAAGGATCATTCTCTTGTAGAAGAGATGGTTCGTCTCGGTGGAATTAAGCCGGAAGAAGCGAAGCATCATCCAGATAAGAATATTATCACAAGAGCGATCGGTGCAAAAGCTGATGTGGATGTGGACTTTTATGAACACCGTCTGAAACGGGGAGACATCATTCTGATGTGTACAGACGGATTAAGTAATATGGTGGAAGATGAAGAACTTTTCCATATTGTGCAGGGAAGCCGGGATATCGTCGAGGCAGGTGAGATGCTGGTGGAAGCAGCAAAAGAGAATGGAGGAACAGATAACATCGGAGTGGTATTGTTTGAGCCATTTGCAGATGAGGTGAGTGTATGATTAAAGAAGGAGTATTTTTAGGGAAACGATACGAGATACTTGGTCGTATCGGTTCTGGCGGAATGGCAGATGTCTATAAAGGCAAGGACCATAAGCTGAATCGTTTTGTTGCGATCAAGGTGTTGAAGAGCACATATCGTTCGGATGAGACGTTTATTAAGAAGTTTTTAAGCGAAGCTCAGGCAGCAGCAGGATTGATGCATCCAAACGTAGTCAATGTCTATGATGTAGGGCAGGATCGTGGTCTTTATTATATGGTCATGGAGCTTGTAGAAGGAATTACGCTGAAGGATTATATCGAGAAGAAAGGAAAGCTTTCAGCAAAAGAGACGATCAGTATTTCTATTCAGATGGTGACAGGCATTCAGGCAGCGCATAACTGCCATATCATTCACCGGGATATTAAGCCGCAGAATATTATTATTTCCAAAGATGGAAAGGTTAAGGTTACTGATTTCGGAATCGCGCGGGCTACGACATCAACGGCAACGCAGGCAGTAACAACAACGGTGATGGGATCTGTACATTACACATCTCCGGAACAGGCCAGAGGCGGTATTGTAGATGAGAAGAGTGATATCTATTCAGCAGGTATCACGATGTATGAGATGATCACCGGGCATGTTCCGTTTGACGGAGATTCGACAGTGACGGTTGCTTTGAAACATTTGAATGAAGTGATTAAGTCTCCTGCAGAAGAAGTACCGGATATTCCGTACAGTCTGGAGTGCATTATTATGAAATGTACACAGAAACTGCCGAATAAACGATATATGAGCTGTGAGGAACTGCTTCAGGATCTGAAGCACTCACTGGTAGATCCGGATGGAGATTTTGTAGTTCTTGATGGTGTGACAAAACGTATGCCGGCAGCATCCCAGGATACAGGACGGACCACGGTTGTTATGTCACAGGATGAACTGAATCGTATGAAGAATCGTCAGAATTATAATGATGATTATGACGACGATTACGAGGATGACTATGACGATTACGATGACCGCCGCAGAAGCCGTTATGATGATGACGATGACTACGACGACCGCCGCAGAAGTCGTTATGATGATGACGATGATTATGATGATCGCCGCAGAAGCCGTTATGATGATGACGATGATTATGATGATCGCCGCAGAAGCCGCTATGATGATGATGATTACGACGACCGCCGCAAAGACCGTTATGATGATCGCCGTAAGAAAAATGAAGTGAATAAAGACACGAAGAAGATCATGAAGATTCTTATGGTTGTTGCCGGTGTTGTGATCGCACTTTTGATCATGTTCCTTGTAGGAAATGCAGTGGGCGTATTTAAAGGTGGAAAAGGAACGACTACACAACAAACAGATTCAGAGATGGTAAAAGTACCGGATGTGACAGGCAAGACATATGAGGAAGCTCAGAAAGAACTGAACAAATATGATCTCGGAATCCATAAGTCAACTGCGCCTTCCGATACTGTTGCAAAAGGAAAGATCATCAGCCAGGATCCTGCTGATGGAAAGAAAGTAAAGAAGCATACAACAGTCAATGTTGTGATCAGCAGTGGTGAAGAAGCTAAGATGACAACGATTCCAAATGTTGTTGGAATGTCGGAAGCTGATGCAGAAAAAGCACTTCAGGATAAGAATCTTGTTGTGAAGAAAGGTGATCCGGTCTACAGTGATGATGTGGAACAGGGAGAAGTTGTTTCTGTCAGTCCGAGTGAAGGTGCAGAAGTAAAAGAAGGAACAACGGTCACTCTTGTAATAAGCAAGGGAAATCAGCCGGCAACAGTTCCTAAACTTACCGGAAAGTCCCAGTCGGATGCTGAAGCAGCACTTTCACAGGCAGGTTTGTCCGGAAATGCAACTGAAGATTACAGTGATACTGTAGAAGAAGGAGTTATTATTTCACAGGACACAGATGCCGGAAAAGAAGTATCTAAAGGTACAACAATCGGATATGTGGTGAGCAAAGGACCAAAGATGACGGTGGTTACAGTACCGGATCTTTCCTATAAAGACCAGAATACAGCGGAAAAACTGTTGAAGCAGGCAGGACTTACACCGGAGTATATTGGTGAAGATTATAGTGATGAATATCCAGAAGGACAGGTATTCTATCAGTCTGTTAGCAGTGGTACGCAGGTAGAAAAAGGAACAACTGTCCAGTATATGGTCAGCAAAGGATCTCAGCCATCAGATCCGGATAGTGGAGATTCCGGAAATGATTCCGGGACAGAAGAGAACACGAATCAATGATAACAGAGAGCAAGTATATGCAGGGAAAGATAATAAAAGGGATTGCCGGATTCTACTACGTGAATGTAGTAGAATCCGGAATTTTTGAGTGTAAAGCAAAAGGTGCTTTTCGAAAAGACGGGATCAAGCCGTTGGTCGGTGATGATGCTGTGATCGAGGTACTTGATGAAAAAGAAATGACAGGAAATATCACAGAGATCCTGCCGCGTAAGAATGAGTTGATTCGTCCGGCAGTAGCCAATATTGATCAGGCACTGGTTGTGTTTGCGGTGACAAAACCGAAACCACATTATAATCTGTTGGATCGTTTTCTTGTCATGATGGAACGAAAAGAGATACCTGTCGTATTATGTTTTAATAAGACGGATATTGCCAGTCATCCTGAAATTGCAGAATTGAAAGAAGTTTATACCGGATGCGGATATCCGGTAATCTTCACAAGTGCGAAGGAAGAAGAAAATATCAGTGAGTTAAAATCACTTTTAAAAGGAAAGACAACTTCGATTGCAGGTCCTTCCGGTGTTGGAAAATCATCCCTGATCAATCTTCTGCAGTCTGAAGTGAAGATGGAGACAGGAAGTATCAGTAAGAAGATTGACCGTGGGAAACATACAACAAGACATTCCGAACTGATCGTGATTGGAGAAGATTCTTATATTATGGATACTCCGGGATTCAGTTCTCTTTACGTCAATGATTTCGAAAAAGAAGATTTAAAATATTATTTTCCGGAATTCACACCGTTTGAAGGACAGTGCAAGTTCAATGGCTGTGACCATATTCATGAACCCGGATGCGCTGTAAAAGAGGCAGTTGAAGAAGGGAAGATCCATAAGATCAGATATGAAGATTATACGGAGATGTACCGTGAACTAAAGGAAAGAAAGAGGTATTAAGTTTATGAAAAATATTTTGGCACCATCTATTCTCTCAGCAGATTTCAAGATTTTAGGAGAACAGTTGAAATTAACAGAAGAAGCAGGCGCAGAGTATATTCATTTTGATGTGATGGACGGAATGTTCGTTCCAAGCATTTCTTTTGGAATGCCTGTTCTCGCATCAATCAAGGGAGCAACAACACAGATACTGGATGTTCATCTCATGGTGACAGAACCGATTCGTTATGTGGAAGAATTCGTGAAAGCAGGAGCAGATATCGTTACAGTTCATTATGAAGCATGTGAAGATCTGCAGGCAACAATTGATAAAATCCATGCAGCAGGAGCGAAAGTGGGAATTTCTATTAAACCAAAGACACCGGTTGATGTACTGCTTCCATATCTGGATCAGGCAGAGATGTTTCTGATCATGTCTGTAGAACCGGGATTTGGCGGACAGGCATTTATTCCGGAATCACTGGAGCGTATCAGTGAATTGAGAAACCTTCTGAATGAAAAAGGACTTACAACTGATATTGAAGTAGATGGTGGAATATATCATAAAAACGTGGCAGAAGTACTTGCAGCCGGAGCGAATGTAATGGTCTCAGGTTCAGGCGTTTTTAAAGGTGATATCAAAGATAATACAGCAAAGTTTATGGAGATTTTAAACGGCAATGTGTAAGAGAACAGTTATTGTGAGCGGGGGAATGCTGGAAGAAGATTTTGTCCTTCCGATTCTTGAGGCAGAAGAGACAGAATTTATTATCGGAGTAGATAAAGGACTCGCATTTCTTTATGAACATAAGATCAAGCCGGATTACATTGTAGGAGATTTTGACAGTGTACCGGAAGAAGTAATCGATTATTATAGAAAAGAAGCAAGTGTACCGATCCGGGAGTTCAATCCGGTAAAGGATGCGTCTGATACGGAGATTGCACTTCGTATGTGTCTTGGACTCAGAAGAAAAGAAATCTGGATTCTTGGAGGAACAGGAAATCGTCTGGATCATTTCTGGGCTAATGTTCAGTGCCTGAATATTGCACTTGAAGCAGGATCTCAGGCGATGATCTTAGACAGTCATAATAGAATTCGTCTGCTTGATCATGGAATCGCAATTCGCAGAGAAGAAGCTTTCGGAAAGTATTTTTCAGTATTTCCGATGCAACTTCCGGTTGAGGATTTCTGTATCAGCGGTGCAAAATATCCATTGCAGAATCATTTGCTCTCATCAGGAGACAGCTTATGTGTGAGTAATGAGTTTGCAGAAGGTGAAGATGAAGTGAAGATCTCTTTCGTGTTTGGAAAAGTGATTTTGATGGAGACGAGAGATTGAAATTCAAGCCCCATTATAGTATAATATTAGATGCTATTTTGGGGCTTCTTTTTGTGAAAGAGTCACATAACAGAAAATAAGAGAAATAGACCTTGTGGATTTAGCTTTAGAAATCAAGGCTTTAAGGAGGAAATAGAGAAAATGAAACTTGGTATTGTTATTACGAGACCGATTTCATAAATGTCCATATAAGTTGTTAAATGCCTTTAAATGCTGATAGCTAGAGCATTTAACGGATTTCCGACTTGGATAAAACTCTATATAAATTCATGTAAGTTTTTGAAAAATGGCCCACTTTGTGGCCCATTAACTTTTGATTGAAGTCCTAATATGGTAAGGAGAAGTGCTTGTATGAGCGCTTCTTTTTTGCAAGTATTATAATAAAAATAACTGGTGATTAGGTTCCAATATGAATATGTAACTGGAATTTTAAAGGCATAGTATGTTGTACCATCTAATAAATTTTGCTTTCATTTTTGCTCATGACCATGAGACTTTTTTCACTCAAACTGCATGCTGATGATATATTTCTAGTATCGAACAGAACGTTGTTGTATTATGATTTGCTTTTAATTGTCACGGCAGTGTTTAATGGATGCTGTGAAAGCCTAGGCTTTAAAGGATTTTTTGATGATTGACGAATAATTTACACCTTATTTATACCTTTGGAAGACCGGATCGGAATAATAGAGAAATAAAGAAATAGATAAATATAACAGGAAGCAATTTTGTCATATTGGAAATAATTAAAATTTGCTGAACCGTGTTGATTTTATTGATTGAGTATAATAAAAGTAAGAACAGAAACTTCCATGTTTGAAGCGGTTACCAGAATTGACAAAGAAATGCAAGTTAGCCAATCCGGTAGTCCAGCATATTTTTTCATTGTCACCCGACGTTTATACAAAACATATACTTATTCCGCTTGATGCGTCATTCTTGTTCTGAAAACAGGAACAGAATCCTTACAGCGACTGTAAGTGTTATTTATTGTGCTTCTGTGCTATCATTTACCCAGAAATGGATAGGAGGCATTCACATGAAACCAATTTTGAATATTGAAAATCTTACCAAAGTCTATGGGGCGTTGCCAAACCAGACGAGAGCACTGAACGGAATCACTTTTCAGGTCATGCCGGGAGAGTTTCTCGGTATTATGGGAAGCAGTGGTTCCGGCAAATCCACGCTTCTCAACTGTATTGCAACTGTGATTCAGCCTACAGGTGGAAGCATTCAGGTGGAGGGAGATACTCTGCAATCCCTCAAGGAAAAGGCTCTTGCCGAGTACCGTGGCAAAAAAGTTGGTTATCTATTCCAGAACTTTGAATTGCTGGACAACCTGACTGGCAGGGAAAATATCCTGCTCCCGACTTCCTTGCATGGGGTAGCCGAAACAGAAAGCAGCCAGCGGCTGAAGCAGTTGGCTGACTATCTGGAAATTTCTGATGTTCTGGATAAGTTTCCGTCCAAGATGTCCGGTGGCCAGCGTCAGCGTGTTGCGGCAGCAAGGGCTCTGATCTTACATCCCCAAATGATCCTTGCCGATGAACCGACGGGTGCGCTGGATTCTAAGAACGCAAGAAGTCTTATGGAGAAGCTGTCCGGCCTGAATCGTGACGAACAAGCTACGATCCTGATGGTAACCCATGATTCCAATGCCGCCAGTTTCTGTAAGCGCATCCTGTTCATCCAGGATGGCGTGATCTTTCATGAGCTTCGGCGTGGAGACGAAAGCCAGCAGGAGTTCTACGGGCGCATCCTGAAGGTGATGGCGCAACTGGGAGGGGGCAGCGCAAATGTTCTCTAATCTCATTCTTCGGAACAGTCGCCGCAGCCGAAAGGAAAACGGTCTGTTTTTCAGCTCCCTGGTGATTTCTATTGTTGCATTTTACATGATTCTTTCCATCTCCACTCAAGATGTGATGCTCTTTTTGCAGAAAATGGAGAGTGACGCAGTTGACAAACTCCTGCTTCTGATTCCTGCGTTTTATGGGATGACCCTCGGTATTCTGTTCTTTTTGATCTATTTTGCCTGCAAGTATCAGTCCGAGCGCAGACGGCATGAGTTTGGTGTTTATCTAATGTTGGGGATGCGTAGAAGTAAACTGTTTGGTATGCTTCTGGCGGAAGATTTCCTGACCAGTATTCTTGCCATGCTCATAGGATTACCTGTGGCTGTGGTGCTTTCAGAAATTGTCAGTCTTGTCACCGCCAAACTGGTAGGCATGGGGATCATCGGTCATCAGTTTTCTTTATCCTGGTCTGCGATTGAATGGACGCTGGCAGGATTTCTGGCAATTAAGCTGACGGCACTTCTGATTTTGAGTGGACGAATCAGCCGCCAAGAGATCGGTACTTTGCTATCCCAGCCAACGAACCACCCCAAAAAGCAAATGCCATCTGTTATCTATGGACTGGCTGCTATATGCGGAAGTGTGATGTTGGCAGTGGCTTACTACATGGCGATTCAGAGAATTGCATGGACAAAGGTAAGTATGATGGGACTGACTTTGCTGTTGGGCATAGTTGGTACGATGCTGCTTTTCTATGGGATGCGTGCGCTGATTGCTTTGATTGTTAAGAAAGGAAAAGGAAATAAGCAGCTGCATGTATTTACCTTCCGGCAGATTCAGGAGAATGTCATTCATCAGTCAAACTCCATTGCCATCAGCTCCCTGCTGATTCTGGCAGCGCTGTGTTGTTTTGGTGCGGGCGTAGGAATTGCAGGAACGAATAGCCTGTCTTCTGACCATGTAATCGACTATACTTTTGAAGATCATACTGCAGAAGATTCATCGCAGGTTCTTCCGAATATAAAGGCAGCCCTGAAAGAAAACGGTTTGGAAAATCAATTTTCAGAGCTTTTTGAAATGAGGGTTGGGAGTATTCACACCACAGAAGATTATGATAATGCCTACAGCATGGACGTTGTTATGGACTCTCTTCGAAGCCTGCCCCAGTCGGAAGACCGGGATGTCCTTTTGAACAATCTTGATTATGCCACATACCCATATTTGATTTGTTTATCGGACTATAATCGTTTGTTGGAATTGTCCGGCAATCCGGCTCTCCAATTAGGCGAAAAGGAGGCCGCTGTCTATATTGATACAGAGTTTACTACGGTAAGCCGTACCGCAATGCTGAACCAAGTATTGGCCGGGCATCCCAAGGTGGAACTGGATGGTAGTCCGATTCATCTTACAGGAGAGGTTCAGTCTGTGAATTTGGTCACGGACCGTTCTATAACCTTGTCCTTTGCATTGATTCTTCCGGATGAAGCATTCCTATATTATAGCCAGGGGATGTATGATACCTATGTCAATGCGGTGCTCAGTGAACAGGCTCTGGATGGAAATAGCCTTATGACTGCATATTTGGATTTGAACGAGAAGCTGGACGAAACTGGCATTGAATATGAAAGCTATCTTCAGAATATGGGTCGTCAGCTTTTCTACACCATAGCATCCAGTTATATTACCCTATATCTAGCAATTGTTTTCCTGGTAGTTGCCAACACCATCGTGGGTGTTCAGTTCCTGATGAGTCAGCAGAAAACCGGGCGCAGATACCAGACTCTGATCCGCCTGGGAGCTACTTACGAAACCCTTTGCCAGTCTGCTGGAAAGCAAATTACCTGGTTTATGGGACTTCCTGTATTGGTTGCGGCTGTCAGCAGTCTGTTTGGAGTCAGGGCGTTATTTACAGGGATACTCTCGTCTCGAACCCGTGGGACAGTGTCTGAAATGCTACTTGTATCTGCTACTATGATTTTGCTGCTTTGCGTGATAGAATATATTTATATGAGAGTGGTCAAGCGCTCCAGTGATCGGTATTTGCTGACACTGATGCAGCCACAGAGAGAAGAATAATTTGGAAGGAGGTGCTGCCGTGAAAAGAATTGCTGTTGTGGAAGATGAAGTCTATATGCGGGAAGAACTCTGCAATATGCTTCAAAAGGACGGGTATCTTGCGGAGGCAATCACCGAGTTGGAAGATGCCGTTCGGCTCCTGGCAGCCCTCCGTCCTGACCTTGTGATCTTAGACCTGAATTTGCCGGAGATCAGTGGCTTTCAAATCTGCCAGGAACTAAAGAATAAAACCGCTATCCCCGTCCTGGTACTGACTTCCAGAGATCAGGTAAAGGATGAACTGCAAGCGTTCCACTTGGGTGCTGATGAATATTTGACGAAGCCGTGCAGAAAAGATCGACTTCTTGCCAGGGTATCCAATATTCTCAAAAGGTATGAAGGCCGTACCAATCTCATAGAGGGACCAGATTTCCTGTTAGACCAGCAGACCTACACGCTTTATATTCATAATACCTCTGTCGTGCTTCCAAAAAATCAGGGAAAACTGTTGGTTGCTCTTTTGTCCGGCGGCGATGCTCTGGCCACGACGGAGCAACTTTGCATAGCACTATGGGGAACCACGGAATACATAGACGAAAATGCCTTGCAGGTTAATCTGACCAGGCTGAAAAAGACGATGTCCGGTCTTGAGATGAAGCAGCGAATCGTTGCGGTTCGTGGGATGGGCTATCGTCTGGAAACGGGGGTGGCTCCATGAAGCGGCTTTGGCGCATGATAGAACGGTACTACCCCTGGCTGCTGTTGCTGTTGGGCGTGGATTGCTTTTGTGCTATCATTCTTTGGATTTCTGACATTCAGGCATTTCAAACCTTGAGTGGGTTAGTAGTTCTGACAAGCCTCCTTTTGTTTTCAGCAATTCTGTTTGTACTAAACAAGCGGGAGACCACCCGCCGAGAGCTGTTCCGGGATTTCCTCAGTGATCCTACCATCTGCAACGAGGAACGGCTGCTCAGTGCCATCAGCCGGGAAGAAGGAGAATCTATCCGGCTTCTGGCATCAGTTTTACAGGAACACAAAACTGAGAGTAACAGTATGGCAGATGCCCTACAGGACTATGAAGAATATGTGGAGGGCTGGGCACATGAAGCGAAAACGCCCCTATCGTTGTTGACCATGCTCCTGGATAATCGGAGCAACGAAATGTCTCCTCCCCTGCAAGCAAAACTGGATTATGTCCGCAGTCAGCTTCAGGAGGATGTCACTCAGATGTTATACTATGCCCGGTTAAAGAGCAGTACAAAGGATTATCAGTTTAAGGATATCAATTTGAATGACTGCTTGGGGGAAGTTCTGGAGGACTATGCCCCACTTCTGGAAGAAAAGCAGTTTGTAATTATCAATAAACTGCAATCTGAAACAGTCTATACAGACCGTAGAGGGCTTCAGTTTATGTTGGGACAGATCGTGAGCAATGCCATAAAATATAGCAGCGATAGTCCCATGCTAACAATCTCTATGATACATTCGGAGATCGCAGATGTTCTTTCAGTTGAGGATAATGGCATCGGTGTAAAAAAATATGATCTGCCGTATATTTTTCAAAAGGGCTTTACCGGGGATTCTACTGACAGCAGAAAGAAAGCTACCGGTATAGGGCTTTACCTGGTTAAGAAGATGGCTGACGATCTAAACCTTCGTCTGGAAGCTGCTTCCCCGTGGGAAAAGGGCTTTAAGATAGTCATCTTCTTTCCAAAATTGAGATCCAACGGAGGAAAATAATATAAGCAAAAAACGGGGCTGTAAAATAAGTCTCTGCTAAAGAAACGCTAGTTCCGACAAATGCTGGTTCTGGCGTTTCTTTACATTAATATATGTTTTTTGAAAATCGTCACTGTTTTATGTAAAAAGGGTACACTTAATAAGCTTGGATAGATTTCTTCTGTACGTCCATATTTTTTATATCTTACATGTTGTTTTCGTTTGAAAAGAAATTTACGTCCAATAGGGCATATAGGATTTCCGTTCTCATCTCTTATATAGTTTACAGCACGATAAGGATTCGTGTGATGTTTTTTATCTGCCGTTTCTTTTTTGTACATGGTAAATATCATTAAATTTTTCCATTAAAGGTACAAAGCATTCCATGCCTTGTCTTCCATAAAATCAATTCTACGTTAAAAACATACCGTCTAGACAGCTATTTTTTAAGCTATCATTTGAAAGACATATATAATATATAGGCTCAAATGGTGAAAGTGCCCATTTGGGCCTATTATTGTATGAATTCATACGTTACAACCAGAGCAAGATCCACCCGTGTATTACAGTATTGTCATTTTGACAATTTTGTATTACTTACGAGTAGCAGACTTGATGGGGGTTACGTCCCCATACCCACGTGAAAATATAATTGCAGGCAATTACATTTTAGCAGATACGCAAGCGTTTCTGAGTAAGCGTCATAGACAACAAAATAAGAAAATTTTGATAAGGCATTCACCTGGATAGGTGAGTGTTTTTTTATTTTCAAATATTTAATTAACAGAAAAAATAAAAAAGTTTTCCTCAGGGGGCTGTAAAAATGCCTCTCAGCGTTTCGTATTAATGAAAGGGTATTTTTTGCAGGAAAAATAAAAAATTTTCATCAAGAGCCTGTATTTATGCCCTTCATCTTTTGAATATGTGTAAGGACATTTTTTGAGCCGGCATAAAAATGATTTTTACAACAGTTAGAAACAGAAACGAGGCGAGAAAAGAATGAAATATGAATACATGAAGGAGTCAGAGCAGATGCTTCAGTACTTCCAGTTTCCGAAGTTTTTGCTAAAACTGCGAATTTCTCAAACTGCAAAATTCCTTTATATGATTTTGTATGACCGGGCACGGATATCGAGAATGAATAGTTGGATAGACAAGTATGGAAATGTTTATCTGATTTTTCCGATAGAGGAATTGTCTGCTCAAATCGGTAAATGTAAATCTTCTGTAAAAACAGCATTGAAGGAATTAGATGATGTGGGACTATTGGTTCGCAGATCTGGTGGTTTTTCAAAACCCAATCATTTATATATAAAAATTCCATCTGATGAGATTGGTTTACAGCTGGTTGAGAATAAGGCGGTTGAAAAGATGGTTGCAACAGAGTCGGAAAAGCAACCTTCATCTGGTCGTAAAAATGGCTGTGCAGGAGTCGGAAATGTGGCACCTAGTAAAGTAACTGAGAAATATAAAAGAAATAAATATCATGAAGTAAATTATTGCTATGGAGAAGGAGAGAGTTTGTGATGAGAGAAGAAGATATCGTATGTGTAGGCAGTGATGGTTTGCAATACTGCAAAGTCTGTGGGGAAGCGAAAGAAGCTTTTTTCCCCGAGGGTGGCTTTATGGGGATGAAAAAACATACTAGGCAATGTGCCTGTGACAGAAAAGCGTATGAAGAAGAACAAAAATATTTTAAAGAGAAAGAACACCGGGAATTAGTCAGTAGAAATACGAGCATCTGTTTTGACGAGAGCAGGATGGAAGAGTGGACATTTGAGAATGCAGATATGTCAGATGCAGTAATGCATAAGGCAAAAAGCTATGTTGATAACTGGGAGGAAATGAAAAGAAATCATATAGGCTGTTTGTTCTGGGGACCGGTTGGTACCGGGAAAAGTTATATTGCCGGGTGTATTGCCAATGAACTTCTTAAGCGGGAAGTAACGGTAAAGATGACAAATTTCAATACCATTATTGATGATATATTTCCACTGGCAGACAAAACGGAATATATCAATGCATTGGCTTCTTACCAGCTTTTGATTATTGATGATCTTGGAGTGGAACGAAATTCAGAATATGCGTTAGGAATTGTTTTTAGCGTCATAGACCGCAGGATCCGTTCGGGACGACCTTTGATCATCACAACCAATCTTCCGCTGAAAGAAATAAAAAGCGAGACCATGTTGGACAAAAGGCGTATCTATGATCGTATTTTAGAAATGTGTACACCAATGTATGTTGGAGGTACAAGTAAACGAGAAGCGATTGCAAGTATGAAAATGGAGAAAGCGAAAACGTTGTTGAATACAAAGAATGATCGTGTGTATTGCGGATAGAAGTGTATGCTACGCACGTTAAATAATAAGGGAAGGATTTTATGAGCAAACAACATGTTGCGATATGTGAAAAAGTGGCTCTTACAATTGAAGAGGCAGCAGAATACAGTAATATTGGACAAAACAGAATAAGTGGTCTTTTGAAAGAACCGAGATGTCCGTTTGTGCTTTACGTAGGCACGAAAAAACTTGTAAAGAGAAAAGAATTTGAAAAATTCATTTCGGAAAGTGTGGAAATATAAATGATTGACAGGAGATGGGGCAGGAGATGAGATGAAAATGAATATTCACAAAAATAAGATGCTATGGTATAATACAAGGTACTGTATTAGGGCTTCTTATGAGAGGAGCTGAAATATGGGAAAAGATTTAAAAGGCAAAGAACTTGGCAAGGGAATATCCCAGGAAAGTACGGGATTATACTCAGCCAGATTTGTAGATCGGTTTGGAAAGAGAAAACATAAACGATTCAAAAAGCTGCAAGAGTGCAGAGCATGGATTGCTGATGCGACTTATGTGGATGAACACAGTGATATTTCAATGCCATCAGATATGCTGGTCGATCAATGGTTTGATTATTGGATTGGGATAAAAAAGAAAACAGTCCGTTCAAATACTGTTCGCAATTATACGGAGAGATATATTAAAAATATTAAACCGGTAATTGGGAAGATGACACTATCAGACGTGAAACCACTTCAATGTCAGAAAATATTTTATGATATGGCAGATCAGGGGTATCGCACATCTACAATTTATCAGGCAAGAATTGCATTATACAATATGTTTGAGTATGCAAAAGAGAATGAAGTCTTGCGTAGCAATCCCTGTAAAAAATCTGTGAAAAGTGATATGGGAAAGCCTTCTGAGAAGAAGGTTGCTTTAACAAGAGACATACAAAAAACATTTTTACAATATGCAGAAAATCAAAGCTATGAAAATCAGTATCGTTTTATACTACAAACCGGATTGCGAACAGGCGAATTGGTAGGATTGAAATGGGGAGATGTCGATTTTAAATCCAAAACAATTCAGATTCGCAGAAGTATGGAATATCGTTACAGTGCAAAGGAGTGGCGTATCGGAGAACCAAAGAGTAAATCAGGTTACCGTACGATACCCTTAACAGAAGAAGCGGTTTCTATACTAAAAAAACAAAAAGAAAAGAATAAGAGGATTTCAGAAATTTCAACAGAATGGGAAGAATTTGTGTTTCTGTGTCGAAAAGGAACACCTGTCAAGAACAGTACATATGATACAGCGCTGTTTAAAATCTGTGACAAAGCAAAAATTCCAAGATTTTCGATGCATATCTTGAGACATACTTTTGCTACCAGATGTATTGAAGCAGGAATGAAACCGAAAACACTTCAGATGTTACTGGGCCATTCGAATATTGGAATTACAATGAACTTATATGTTCATACTACCGAGGAAGAAAAGAAAAAAGAAATGGACTTGGTAGCAGAAGCACTTATGGCAATGTAATGGCCCACTAAATGGCCCACTTGCAAAAATAAGTATGCTGAAATCCCTTGAAATCAAAGGATTTATAGGAGGAAATAGAAAAAATGAAATTAGGAATTGTGGGATTACCGAACGTAGGAAAAAGTACACTGTTTAACTCACTGACAAAGGCCGGTGCAGAATCTGCAAACTATCCATTCTGTACAATTGACCCGAATGTCGGTGTTGTAACAGTTCCGGATAAGAGACTGGATGTGCTTGGAGAGATGTATCATACAAAGAAGATCATTCCAGCAGCAATCGAGTTTGTTGATATTGCAGGACTTGTGAAGGGAGCATCCAAAGGAGAAGGACTTGGAAACCAGTTCCTTGCCAATATCCGTGAGGTTGATGCAATCGTACATGTTGTAAGATGCTTCGAGAATACGAATATTGTGCATGTAGACGGAAGTATTGATCCGCTGCGTGACATTGAGACAATCAATCTTGAGCTGATTTTCTCAGATCTTGAGGTTCTTGAAAGAAGAATCTCCAAGACAGTGAAGCTTTCTAGAAATGATAAGATGGCGGCGAAAGAGCTGGATCTTCAGAACCGTTTGAAAGCACATCTGGAAGAGAATAAGATGGCAAAGAGCTTCGTGACAGAGGATGAGGATGAGCAGGCATGGCTTGCCGAGTACAACCTTCTGACAGCAAAACCTGTAATCTTTGCGGCAAATGTATCTGAGGATGATCTTGCAGATGATGGTGCGAATAATGAAGGCGTTAAAGCTGTTCGTGAGTATGCAAAAAAAGAAAACTGCGAAGTGTTTGTTGTATGTGCTGAGATTGAAGAGGAAATTTCTCAGTTAGATGATGAGGAGAAGGCTATGTTCCTTGAGGATCTTGGATTGGAAGAATCCGGACTTGAGAAGCTGATCAAGGCAAGCTATCATCTTCTTGGACTGATCAGTTATTTGACAGCAGGTGAGCCGGAAGTTCGTGCATGGACAATCAAGAAGGGAACTAAGGCACCACAGGCAGCTGGTAAGATTCATACAGACTTTGAACGTGGATTTATCCGTGCGGAAGTAGTAAGTTATGATGATCTGATGGCATGTGGAACTCATGCGGCAGCGAAAGAAAAAGGATTGGTTCGTTTGGAAGGAAAAGACTATGTCGTTCAGGACGGAGATATCATGCTGTTCAGATTTAATGTTTAACAGATATAGGAAATATGCTTGAAAACCAGTTAGATTCATTGTTTTCTAATTGGAAAAGCAGTAAAAACAGGAATCAGGGACAACTGGATTTGTTCCTGATTTCTGTGGATATGAAAGGAAATAACATAATATGCATTATAATATCAGCTTTCCGAATTTAGGGATTTATCTGGATCATGTAGGAAAAAGCATCAGCATCTTTGGCTTTTCCATTGCTTACTACGGCATGATTATCGGTGCAGCAATTTTGATTGGATTTTTGATTGCCACAGTGGAAGCAAAAAGAACAGGACAGAATCCGGAAGACTATCTGGATATGGGAATTGTCGGAGTAATTGCAGGAATTGCAGGCGCAAGAATCTATTATGTGATTTTCTCCTGGGATTTATATAAAGATAATCTTTTGTCTATCTTTAATCTCAGAGAAGGTGGTCTGGCAATTTATGGTGGCGTGATCGGAGCAGTGATCGCAGTTTTTGTGATGGCTGCTGTTAAGAAAAAATCACCATTTCAGATTTTGGATACAATCGCACTGGCGCTTCTGAATGGTCAGATGCTTGGACGTTGGGGGAATTTCTTTAACAGGGAAGCATTTGGAGAATATACGGATTGTCTGTTTGCGATGAGGCTTCCGGTTGATGCAGTAAGACCGGGAGATATCACAGAACTTATGCGTGAGAATATGCAGAGAATTGATGGAGTCAGTTATATCCAGGTACATCCGACATTTTTGTATGAATCATTATGGTGTGCCGGACTGCTTATTATATTGTTTCTGTATAGGAAACATAAGAAATATGAAGGTGAGCTCTTTCTTATGTACCTGTTTGGTTATGGGGCAGGACGCGTGTGGATCGAGAGGCTTAGAACGGATCAGCTTGTTCTTCCGGGGATCGGATTTCCGGTGTCAGAACTTCTGGCAGGTTGTCTGGTGATTATGACAGGAATTATGCTGATCTATTGCAGAAGACATTGCAGAAAAAGAAACGAGAAGAAAAAAGTGGATCAGTACGAGCCGGTGCCAACAAAGATCAAAGGGAAAAAACCACCGAAGTGGGATGACCGGTTGTTTAAGAATAGATAGAATAATAAGAAAAAAGTATAGTGATTCATAAGTCAGAAGAGTTAATGTTCAACAGAAAGAACTCTTCTGACTTTTTCTATTCCTGCCTGTTTTAGTTAATAATCCCCAATACCAGCACTGATAACTATTCTCAAAACAATACTCTGTACACGAAAATATACAAAAGAGGATATTTATAACTCTAGACTTTTGTGACTTTTGGAGATATAATGAAACTACATGTGAATTAATTATACTTAACTCAGTGTAAAACCTATGTAACACCTAAGGAGGAATAAAAATGGCAAGAAAAATGAAGACCATGGACGGTAATCAGGCAGCAGCTCACGTTTCTTATGCATATACAGAAGTAGCAGCTATTTACCCGATTACGCCTTCATCCGTTATGCCGGAGCATATCGATGAGTGGGCTACTGAAGGAAGGGAGAACATTTTCGGACAGACTGTACAGGTTACAGAGATGCAGTCCGAGGCCGGAGCAGCAGGTGCTGTTCACGGATCATTAGCAGCAGGTGCTCTTACAACAACATTTACTGCTTCTCAGGGACTCCTTCTTATGATTCCTAACTTATATAAGGTTGCTGGTGAGCAGCTTCCGGGAGTATTCAACGTATCTGCCCGTGCACTTGCAAGCCACGCACTGTCAATTTTTGGAGATCATTCTGACGTTTATGCATGTCGTCAGACAGGAGCAGCTATGCTCTGTGAATCCAGCGTACAGGAAGTAATGGACCTTACTCCGGTTGCTCATTGTGCAGCACTTGAAGGAAAGATTCCATTCATCAACTTCTTTGATGGATTCAGAACATCACATGAGATTCAGAAAATCGAGACATGGGATTATGAAGATCTGAAAGACATGGTAAGCATGGAAGCAATCGACGAGTTCCGCGCACATGCACTTAACCCGAACCACCCATGCCAGAGAGGCTCAGCTCAGAACCCGGATATCTTCTTCCAGGCTAGAGAGGCTTGTAACCCATTCTATGATGCACTTCCGGGAATCGTTCAGAAGTACATGGATAAGGTTAATGAGAAGATCGGAACAGACTACAAACTGTTCAACTACTATGGAGCAGCAGATGCAGAGCACGTGATCGTAGCTATGGGATCTGTTTGTGACACAATCGAGGAGACAATCGATTACCTGACAGCTGCAGGAGAGAAAGTCGGAGTTGTTAAAGTTCGTCTTTACAGACCATTCAGCGCAGAAGCTCTGATCGATGCTATCCCGGATACAGTTAAGAAGATTTCTGTTCTTGACAGAACAAAAGAGCCAGGAGCACTTGGCGAGCCACTGTACCTGGATGTTGTTGCAGCACTTAAAGGATCTAAGTTCGATGCAGTTCCAGTTTACACAGGACGTTATGGACTTGGTTCTAAAGATACAACACCTGCTCAGATCGTTGCTGTATACCACAACGATGAGAAAGCTAAATTCACAATCGGTATTGAAGATGATGTTACACATCTTTCACTTGATGCTGGTAAGCCACTTGTTACAACACCAGAAGGAACAATCAACTGTAAGTTCTGGGGACTTGGAGCAGATGGTACTGTTGGAGCAAACAAGAACTCCATCAAGATTATTGGTGATAACACAGACATGTATGCACAGGCTTACTTTGATTATGACTCTAAGAAGTCCGGTGGTGTTACAATGTCTCACCTTCGTTTCGGTAAGAAACCGATTAAATCAACATACCTGATCCATCAGGCTAACTTTGTTGCATGTCATAACCCGTCTTATGTTAACAAATACAATATGGTTCAGGAACTTGTTGATGGAGGAACATTCCTTCTGAACTGCCCATGGGATATGGAAGGACTTGAGGAGCATCTTCCAGGACAGGTAAAAGCTTATATCGCTAACCACGGAATTAAATTCTACACAATCGATGGTATCAAGATTGGTAAAGAGATTGGACTTGGCGGACGTATCAATACAGTTCTTCAGTCTGCATTCTTCAAACTTGCAGCTATCATTCCGGAAGAAGAGGCTATTGACCTTATGAAAGCAGCTGCTAAGGCTACTTACGGAAGAAAAGGTGACAAGATCGTTCAGATGAACTACGATGCAATCGATGCTGGTGCAAAACAGGTCGTAGAAGTAGAAGTTCCGGAAAGCTGGAAAGATGCAGCTGATGAAGGACTTGCTACACCACACATCGCAGACGGCGGAAGAACTGATGCAATTGCATTTGCTAAGAATATCCAGGCAAAAGTTAACGCTCAGGAAGGAAATACACTCCCTGTATCTGCATTCAATGATTATGTTGATGGATCTACACCGTCAGGAACATCTGCATATGAGAAACGTGGTATCGCAGTAGATATTCCGGTTTGGAATCCAAATCAGTGTATCCAGTGTAACCGTTGTGCATATGTATGTCCGCACGCAGTTATCCGTCCGGTAGCTCTGACAGAGGAAGAAGTTGCTCAGGCTCCAGAAGGACTTAAGACACTTGATATGATCGGAATGCCGGGAATGAAGTTCACAATGACAGTATCCGCTTACGACTGTACAGGATGTGGATCTTGTGTGAATGTCTGCCCAGGCAAGAAGAATAAAGAGACAGGCGAAGTTGAGAAGGCTCTTACAATGGCTAACATGGAAGCTAATGCAGGAGAGCAGACATTCTTCGACTTTGGTAGAGAGATTCCGGTTAAACCAGAAGTTGTTGCTAAATTCAAAGAGACAACAGTTAAGGGAAGCCAGTTCAAACAGCCACTCCTTGAGTTCTCAGGAGCTTGTGCAGGATGTGGTGAGACACCATACGCTAAGCTGATCACACAGCTGTTTGGCGATAGAATGTATATTGCAAATGCAACAGGATGTTCTTCTATCTGGGGTAACTCTTCACCGTCTACACCTTACACAGTAACACCAGAAGGTAAAGGACCTGCATGGAGCAACTCCCTGTTTGAAGACAACGCTGAGTTTGGATACGGTATGCTGCTTGCACAGAATACAATCAGAGACAGACTGAAAGCAAAAGTTGAGAAGATTGCAGAGAAGACTACAGATGAGGCAGTTAAGGCTGCAGCAGCTGAGTATCTTGAGACATATACAGTAGGCGCTACAAATGGAACAGCTACAGACAAACTTGTTGCAGCTCTTGAAGCACTCGATTGCGATTGCGAAGAGAGAGCAGAAGTTCTGAAGAACAAAGATTTCCTTGCTAAGAAATCCCAGTGGATCTTTGGAGGAGACGGATGGGCTTACGATATCGGATACGGCGGAGTTGACCACGTTCTTGCAAGCAAGAAAGATATCAACATTATGGTATTCGATACAGAGGTTTACTCCAACACAGGTGGACAGTCCTCTAAGGCTACTAAGACTGGTGCTACAGCTCAGTTCGCAGCAGGCGGAAAAGAGACTAAGAAGAAAGACCTTGCAGGAATGGCTATGACATACGGATACGTATACGTAGCCCAGATCGCTATGGGTGCTGACTTCAACCAGACAGTTAAGGCAATCGCTGAGGCTGAGGCTTATCCGGGACCATCACTGATCATCGCTTACGCTCCATGTATCAACCATGGTATCAAGAAGGGTATGAGCAAAGCTCAGACAGAGGAACAGCTGGCAGTAGAGTGTGGATACTGGAATAACTTCCGTTACAACCCGGCTGCAGAGGGAGACAAGTTCTCACTTGACAGCAAGGCTCCGAAGGCAGAAGGATACCAGGACTTCCTGAATGGTGAAGTACGTTACAACGCACTGAAGAGAGCTAACCCGGCTAAGGCTGACAAGCTCTTCGCTCTCAATGAGCAGGAAGCTATGGAGAGATACGATTACCTGAACAAACTGGTAACTGTATACGCTGCAGAAAAAGAAGATAAATAAGGATATTTCATGAGTGAATGAGATATGAAAAGAGGAGATCTCCGTAAGGGGATCTCCTTTTGCGTGAAAAAATGATGGGGTTGACCTGTTTCGCAATTTTTGATTACAGTGGTGCGCGAAGATATTTCTTCGGTGTCATTCCTTTATATTTTTTAAATGTTTTGATAAAGTAGCTTACATCGTTAAATCCACAGCTAAGTCCGATGTCTGCGATTGATTCATTCGAAGTAACGAGCTTGAAACAAGCTTGTTCTATTCTATAGTAATTCAGATAGTCAACAGGAGTTCTGTGGGTCATATCTTTAAAGTAGCGGCAGAAGTATTTTGAATTCATGCCGGCTGCCTGAGCCAGATCTTCCAGTGTGATACAGTCAGCATAATGGTTTTCAATCACTTCAAGAGCTTTCTTTAAATGTTCTATTTTTCGGCTATCCTTTTGACTGATGATTCGAACGTTTTCATACAATTTATTTTCCAAAATATAGCCTAAGAATTCGTACAGAGTACCAATCACCATAAGCTCGTGTCCTTCGGTACGCTTTTTGATATGTTCAAACATCATGGAGGTGATATGCTCTAAATTCTTTACGGGTGCTTTGATGAGGGAAGGGATAGTCAGAGTGTCGCTTCCGATCTTCTTAAGCAGACGTTCGCTGGCATGGTTTACTGCCATGAGCGATTCAAGGTTAAAAACAAGACATTCATAGACACAATCCTTAGGAGTTCCGCCATGAAGAAGCCCTCCTTTTATAAAAATAAGGTCTCCGGCTTCTGCAGTGAATTCATTTTCACCAATTGACATAAGTAATTTCCCTTTTAAAACACGAATAAGTTCGTATTCGATGTGCCAGTGATAAGACATGTCATACCGTGGATGATTCGGCGTAACATGATAAAATTCAATTGGAAAATCAATGGTTCCGTGATTACGCTCTTCTTTGTAATTAATGTATTTCATGCAATAATCTCCTTTAAAAATCTAAATAGTGTAAATACAAACATAGATATGAAGATATATGCTTGTAAATTGTACTTTGTTGTATAAAAGGTGAATATCTTTATATTTTTATTCTAGTATACCACAAGACAAAAAGAAAGGAAAGAACTATAATGATACTTAAAGAAGCGGTTCTGCGAAGGAAGATAAGCAGAGCAAGGCAAACAATTAAGGAGGAATGTAATTATGGCAGAAAGAAGATTAGTAGGATCTTATCCAGTAATTGGTATCAGACCGACAATCGATGGACGTAGAGGAGCTCTTGACGTAAGAGGATCTCTTGAAGAGCAGACAATGAACATGGCAAAATCAGCAGCAAAACTGTTTGAGGAGAACTTAAGATATTCAAATGGTGAGCCGGTTAAAGTTGTTATCGCTGACACAACAATCGGACGTGTAGGTGAGAGTGCTGCTTGTGCTGATAAGTTCAGAAGAGAAGGCGTAGATATCACAGTTACAGTTACACCTTGCTGGTGCTACGGAGCTGAGACAATGGATATGGATCCACAGACAATCAAAGCTGTATGGGGATTCAACGGAACAGAGAGACCGGGAGCTGTATACCTTGCATCTGTTCTTGCTACACATGCACAGAAGGGACTTCCAGCATTCGGAATTTACGGACATGACGTTCAGGAAGCTGACGACACAACAATTCCGGAAGACGTTAAAGAGAAACTTCTTAGATTCGGACGTGCAGCTGTTGCAGCAGCATCCATGAGAGGAACATCTTACCTTCAGATCGGATCTGTTACAATGGGTATCGGCGGATCTATCATCGATTCCGATTTCATCGAGTCTTACCTTGGAATGCGTGTAGAGTCTGTTGATGAGGTAGAAATCATCCGTCGTATGTCAGAAGAGATCTATGACAAGGCTGAGTACGAAAAAGCTCTTAAATGGGCAAAAGAGACTTGTAAGATCGGTTGGGATAAGAACCCAGAAGAGCTTCAGGCTTCTCCAGAGGAGAAAGAAGAGCAGTTCGAGTTCGTTGTTAAGATGGCAGTTATCATCAAAGACCTTATGAACGGAAACAAGAATCTTGACGAGAAATTCTCAGAGGAAGCAATCGGACACAACGCTCTGGCAGCTGGATTCCAGGGACAGAGACAGTGGACAGACTTCTATCCGAACGGAGACTTCGCAGAGGCAGTTCTGAATACATCTTTCGACTGGAACGGAGCTCGTGAGCCATACATCCTTGCTACAGAGAACGACGTTCTCAACGGACTTGGAATGATGTTCATGAAACTTCTTACAGGACGTGCTCAGATCTTCGCTGATGTTCGTACATACTGGAGCCCAGAGGCAGTTAAGAAAGCTACAGGATATGACCTCGAGGGTGTTGCTAAAGAGAACGGTGGATTCCTTCACCTGATCAACTCTGGAGCAGCTTGTCTTGATGCATCTGGTGTTGCTAAAGACGAGAATGGTAACGGCGTTATGAAAGAATGGTGGAACGTTACAGAAGAAGACCAGAAAGCAATCATGGATGCTACAGAGTGGTGCATGGCTGACAACGGATACTTCCGTGGAGGCGGATACTCAAGCCGTTACGAGACACGTGCTCAGATGCCAGCTACAATGATCCGTCTTAACCTTGTAAAAGGCCTTGGACCGGTTCTTCAGATTGCAGAAGGATGGACACTTGAACTTCCGGAAGAAGTATCTGATAAGCTTTGGAAACGTACAGACTACACATGGCCATGTACATGGTTTGCTCCAAGATGTGATGGTAAAGAGGGAGCATTCAAGACAGCTTATGATGTAATGAACAACTGGGGAGCTAACCACGGTGCTATCTCCTATGGACACATCGGAGCTGACCTGATCACAATGTGTTCAATGCTTCGTATTCCAGTATCTATGCACAACGTACCGGAGAAAGATATCTACCGTCCGGCAGCATGGAATGCATTTGGAATGGATAAAGAAGGCGCTGACTTCAGAGCTTGTAAGAACTACGGACCACTTTATAAATAAGATGGAGTCCTTTTGTCAGGAAATGTAAAAAGACTGTAAATACAGTTTCGATACAGAGCTAGAACAAAGAATGCGGGGGGTCTGCCTATGCAGGGCCCCCGCTTTAATACCGACTAAAAGAGTATTAAGAAAAGAGGAAGATTATGGAGAAAAAAGTATTAGCATTTGACTTTGGTGCTTCAGGCGGAAGAGCAATGTGCGGAACTTTTGATGGTGACAAGATCAGCATTGAAGAACTTCACCGTTTTTCTAACGATCCGGTTATTTTGAATGGATCAATGTACTGGGATGTACTGAGATTATTTTTTGAGATCAAACAGGGTCTGATCAAAGCAAAGAAATGTGGAAAGATCGAAAGTATCGGTATCGACACATGGGGAGTTGATTTTGGACTGATCGACGAGGAAGGAAGACTTCTTGAGAACCCTGTACATTACCGTGATGCACGTACAGAAGGAATGATCGAAGAAAGTTTCAAACTGATCGATAAAGAGAAATTCTACCAGATCACAGGAAATCAGTTCATGGATCTCAATACAGCATTCCAGCTCCTTTCTCTTGTAAAGACAAGAAAAGAGCTTCTTGAGAAAGCTGACAAGATGATTTTGATGCCAGACCTTTTCAACTACTTCCTTACAGGGGAGAAAAAAGCTGAGTATTCTATCGCTTCTACAACACAGCTTCTTGATGCGAAAAAGGGTGAGTGGTCAGACGAAGTGATCGAAGCACTGGGAATTCCGAAACATATTTTCCCGGAAATCGTACCTACAGGTACAAAGATCGGCACTCTTACAGATGAAATCTGTACAGAGCTTGGTCTGGATAAGATTGATGTTATGGCTGTTGCGGGACATGATACGCAGAGCGCACTTGTATCTGTACCAACATCAGAAGAAGATTTTATCTTCCTGAGTTGTGGAACATGGTCACTGCTTGGAACAGAGCTTGCAGAACCTATTATCAATGAGAAATCTGAGCATTACAACATCACGAATGAAGGTGGATATGGAAGAAAGATTTCCTTCCTTAAGAATATCATTGGATTGTGGTGTATTCAGGAAAGCCGTCGTCAGTGGATCCGCGAAGGAAATGAGTACGGATTTGGCGAGCTTGAGATTATGGCAAAAGAAGCTCCGGCACTTCAGAGCTTTATTGATCCGGATGCACCGGAATTCACACCTGCCGGAGATATTCCGACAAGAATCCGTGAATTCTGCAAGAAGACAGGACAGCCTGTTCCGGAAACAGTCGGAGAAGTTGTTCGTTGCATCAACCAGAGTCTTGCAATGAAATATCGTCATGCGATGGAAGAGATTAAAGAGTGTACAGGTAAAGATTATAAGACAGTCTACATGGTAGGCGGTGGAACACAGAGTGCTCTTCTTTGCCAGTTCACAGCAAATGCATGTGGATGCAGAGTAAGTGCAGGCCCAATAGAGGCAACTGTTCTTGGAAATATTGCACTGCAGCTCATGGCTTCCGGAGATATCAAATCTATCGAAGAAGCAAGAGAAATTATCAAACGTTCTCAGGACATCAAGATCTACGAGCCACAGGACAAAGAAGCATGGGACGAAGCATACGAGAGATTTAAGAAAATTTTAGTATAGTGCTTTGAACTAAGGGGGAATGAGTTGTCAGTCGCACATCGTGTGAACAGTAACATTATGGCTGGCAACGTAATAAAAAAGAATTCTTCAGAAACACTTGACTGTCAATCTGCTGTATGATTTAATGGGATAAGCAGTTAAGTTGGGCAAAATGCATAACGGTTCGCTAATTGGCCTGGGAGGAGAAGATTATGGCTGCTACTATTCGCGATATCAAGAAAAGGACAGGATTGTCCCTTGCAACGATATCGAAGTATTTGAATGGCGGTAATGTATTGCCGGAAAATCGTATCTTGATTGAGGAGGCAATCAACGAACTGCATTATGAAGTGAACGAGCTCGCAAGAGGGCTTGTTACCCACAAGACAAAGACGATTGGAGTTCTGGTTTATGATATACAGTGTCTTTTTGTAGGAAGTATGCTGCATTATCTGGGAATGGAACTTCATAAAAAGGGATATGGAATGTTGATCTGTGATTCCTGCAATGATGAGAAGCTACAGAAAGAAAATCTGCAGTTTCTTCTGAGCAGGAAAGTAGATGGAATATTGGTATTTGCTGTAGGTATGCATGGAAAGTTTCTTCATGCTGCGAAAAAAGCAAATGTTCCGGTTGTTCTGGTTGACAGATCATTCCAGGATGAAGAATATGATTGCGTTGAGGTTGATAACCGGACAGCAATCTATCGTGCAACGAATAAATTAATTGAGAACCATCACAAGAAAATAGCTGTGATTGCCTCTAATATTGAATATACCGGAAGGGAACGTGTGAAAGGATATTCTGATGCGATGAACCAGGCAGGACTGGAGATTCCAAAGGAATACTGTAAGCTGGGAGGGCATTCTTTTGAACATGGGTACAGAGGAATGAAAGAACTTTTGGAGCTTGAAGACCGTCCGACCGGTGTGATCTTAGGAAACTATAACACCATGCTTGGTGGAATTATGGCATTGAACGAATCAGGACTCTCCTGTCCGCAAGATGTCTCGCTCATCGGAGTGGATAATCTTCCGATGACCCAGGTGCTGCGCCCTAAATTATGGCTGATTGTCCAGCCAATGGAAACGATGTGCGAGAAGGCTGTAGCTATGCTCCTGGAGCGAGTAAATGGAGAGCAAAACGGTATGCCGGTAAAAATTAGTTTCAGTACCTCTGTAAGAGAGGGAGACTCAATACGAGACCTTGGATAGTGCATAAGCAAAATGCACAGAAAAGCGTGGGTTTTGTTGTGAAAATGGATAAAAATATAGTGAAAACAAACAAAAACGAACCGTTTCGCCCTAAAAACGGTGGGGAATCTTGACAAAACGTGGAAACAAAGCTATAATTTATTCATGTATCAAAGGTGTGCGGGGAAATCGAAAACACACTTTGAAAAACAAAAAATCTTAAAGCTTTGAAAGCGAACCGTTACGCTGAGGTTAAGAGGAATGGGGGTATCGTAAGAGTTAATCGACAATCCAGTCAACACCAGCAAAGTAAAAGATGGGAGGAAGAAAATTGGAAAAAATTAAACAAAATCCTTTTGTAAAAAAGGTAGGATTTAACAGAATTGTTTTGTGCTGTGTCCTTCTTCTGATGTACGGACTCTTCTGTGCACTGACCGGAGGAAGCTTCGCAGGAATGAACCGAATCATGAGCGCACTCAATTATGCTTATTTCCTTGGATTTTTATCACTGGGTGTTACATTTGTAATTGCTACAGGACAGATCGACTTCTCTATTGGACCGGTTATGTTCTGTTGTGCACTTATCTCAGGTTATACACTGACAACACATGGAATTTCCATGCCGGTTGCAATCCTGATCAGTATCCTTGTGGGATTTGCTTTTGGTCTCTTTAATGGATACCTGGTAGCTTACTGGTCAGTACCTTCATTCATCACTTCAATGGCAAGTATGAATATTGCAAAAGGTCTTGCGTCAGTTTACACAAAGACACAGTCAGTCAGCTGGCCGCAGGCAGCAGATCCGGACAACGGATGGTTCAGAAATCTTGTAAGATATAACGGGGTCCCGGTTGGACTTGTTATTCTTCTGGTAGTTGCAGTTGTCTGTGCGATTATCCTGAACAAGACAAGAATCGGACGTTACATCCTTTGCCTTGGTAGTAACAAAGAAGCTGTTAGACTTTCAGGTGTAGATGTTAAGAAATGGGAAATGCTTGCATTCATTATCTGTGGAGTTCTCGTTGGAATGGGCGCTATCTTCTATGTATCTGCATATACAACAGTACAGCCTGGTTATGGAGATCAGTACAACAACGAAGCAATCGCCGGATGTGTAATGGGTGGTACATCCATGGCAGGTGGACTTGCATCCATCAGCGGTACAATCATTGGTGTATTTATCATCGCTCTTCTTCAGGAAGGAATTCTGGCTCTTGGCTTTACAAAAGATTATCAGCTTATCATTACAGGTGTTATTGTTATCGTCGCAGTATTCAGTGACGTACTTGCAAGACGCAGAAAGAACTAATTTCTCTTCTATATTAAGAGATCAGCTTTATGAATGATGAACGAAATGTTTGATTGAAAGAAAGGCAAGGGTAATAAAATGGGCGAAGTTATATTGGAAATGAAAGGGATTGATAAATCTTTCCCAGGTGTTCACGCACTTGACCATGTAGATCTTGAGATCAGAAAAGGCGAAGTTCTTGCTCTTATGGGAGAGAACGGTGCCGGTAAATCTACTCTGATGAAAGTTCTTACAGGTATTTATACAAAAGATTCTGGAACAATTACATATGAAGGAAAAGAAGTAGAGTTCCACAGCGCACGTGAAGCACAGGATAACGGTGTTATCATCGTACACCAGGAGCTGAACATGCTTGGTCATCTGACAGTTGCTCAGAACATCTTCATCGGAAGAGAGTTCAAGAAGGGTATCAAGATTGATGACAAGAAGATGAACGAAGAAGCACAGAAACTGTTCGACAGAATGAACGTTGATATTGATCCGAGAGAGACAATGTCAAAACTTACAGTAGGTAAGCAGCAGATGTGTGAGATCGCAAAAGCTATTTCACATGATGCAAAGATCATCATCTTTGACGAGCCATCAGCAGCTCTGACAGAGACAGAGATCGAGCAGTTGTTCAAGATCATCCGTGACCTGAAAAGTCAAGGAATGGGAATTGTTTATATCTCCCACCGTATGGATGAGATTAAAGTGATCACAGACCGTGTTACAGTCATGAGAGATGGTACTTATGTTGGAACATTGATCACAAAAGAAAGTACAAAAGACGACATCATCAACATGATGGTTGGACGTGTTATTTACGAAGATCCGAAGGAGAAGAACATGACACCTCCGGGAGCACCGGTAGTTCTTAAAGTTGAACACCTGAACGCTGGTAAGATGGTACAGGATGTAAGCTTCGAACTTCACAAAGGTGAGATCCTTGGATTCTCCGGACTGATGGGAGCTGGACGTACAGAGACAGCCAGAGCACTCTTTGGAGCTGACCCGATCGACAGCGGTGATATTTATATCAACGGTAAGAAGGTTACAATCAAGAGCCCACAGGATGCTGTTAAGTGCGGTATCGGTTATCTGTCAGAGGACAGAAAGAGATATGGTATTGTTGTACAGAAATCAGTTGCTGAGAATACAACAATGGCAACACTTGAAAAATTCATGAGCGGTCCTTTTATCGATAAGAAGAAAGAGAACAAGATTGCTCAGGAATATGTTGAGCAGCTTGCAACAAAGACTCCTGGTACAGATCAGCTGGTAGTTAACCTGTCAGGTGGTAACCAGCAGAAAGTCGTTATTGCAAAATGGCTGACAAGAGACTGTGACATCCTTATCTTCGATGAGCCTACAAGAGGTATCGACGTTGGAGCTAAGAATGAGATTTACAAGCTGATGAATCAGCTGGCAGCAGAAGGAAAAGCCATTATTATGATTTCCTCCGAGATGACAGAGATCCTTCGTATGAGTGACAGAATCGTTGTTATGTGCGAAGGTAAGAAGACAGGTGAGCTGGATATTTCCGAAGCTACACAGGAAAATATCATGAACATGGCTACACGTGAGATTGAGTAGGGAGGGAAAAAGTAATGGCAAATAATACAACAAAGAAGGCCGGCTCTAATAAGTCATTTATTGACAGAATGGGAGGACAGAAATTCATCGTCCTGCTCGTTGTTATTGCACTGTTTATCTTCTTCTGTGCAATGAGCCCGAACTTCAGAAAATATACAACATTTATTAACATTCTGGACTTCTCCTATTATATTGTCCTGATGGCAATTGGAGTAGCCTTTCCACTGATGACAGGTGGTGTTGACCTGTCAATCGGTACTGGACTTGTATGTTATTCACTCGTTGGTGGATATCTGATCGTTCACAAAGGAATGCCTACAATCGTTGGTATCCTTGCAGCAATTATTCTTGGAATGCTGATTGGTGTTCTGAATGGTGTACTGGTAGCAATCATGGACCTGCCGGCATTCCTGGCAACACTTTGTACTTGTATGATCACTCGTGGACTTGGTTCCATTATCGTAGGTGGATTCGGAATCTCATGGCCGGCAGCAGCAGCACCGGGAGGATGGTTCAGAAGTATCTTCAAGATTCAATCTGGCGGACAGAATATCCCGATCGGTTTCTTATGGGTAATTCTTCTGGTTATTGTTATGACATTCGTACTGAATCATACAAGAATTGGACGTTATACACTTGCAATCGGAAGTAACAAAGAAGCAACAAGACTTTCCGGAGTTAATGTAAGATTCTATCATATTGCAGCATATGTAATCTGTGGATTCTTCGCAGGACTTGCTTCTATCGCATACTCCGCTATCTTCGCTACAGTTCAGCCAGGAAGTGGTGCTGGATTCGAGCTTGAGGCTATCGGTGGAGCAATCATCGGTGGTGTATCCATGACAGGTGGTGTAGGAAGCATCACAGGAACACTGTTTGGTGTATTCGTTATCTGTCTTCTGAAGACTGGTCTTCCATTCATCGGACTGACAGCTAACTGGCAGCAGATCATTACAGGATTTGTCCTGATCGCAGCCGTACTTGTTGATATTCTTAAGAGAAAAGCAGGAAAAGAGTAATTTTTTCCACTTAAATTTAGAATTTGTGAAAAATCACGAAAAAGCAATAATTAATTGCAAAACCATTGGTAATGTGTTATATTATTAATGTGTGCGGATAGATAGCAGCAGGGAAACATGCTGAAAAAAGCGTGAAAAAGAAAGCTGTTACTATAGAAGCTAAACGAAACAGACTGTATAAAGAGTTTTCGGACAAAGAAGCCTGGGCAAACTACTTCTGCAGAGCGATTTAAGAAATGCACGAAAGAGGCTCTGCCAGAGAGGCCCGGCATTAGGGAGAGGAAAACTGGAAGAAAACTCAGACAAGCAGTCACAAATTTATTTTGTCAGGAGGACATAATTATGAAAAAGAAAGTTTTAGCAGTTTTACTTGGTGGATGTATGGTAGTTGGAATGCTCGCAGGATGTGGATCCAAGGCAGATGACACTAAGAAAGCAGATGGCGACACTAAGACAGATGGATCAGGAGATTCCAAGGGATATCATTTCGAAGTTGTTGTAAAGAGCTTCCAGTCTTCATACTGGCAGGCAGCTGTACAGGGAATCAATCAGGCTTGTGATGAGCTCGGTGTTACAGCTAACACAACAGGACCGAACGCAGAGTCCGATATCGCTGACCAGGTTAACATGCTGAACAACGCAATCAACAAAAATCCAGACGGAATCGCTCTTGCAGCTTGTGACCAGAACTCAGTTCTTGGTTCACTGCAGTCAGCACTTGACAAGAAGATTCCGGTTGTATGTTTCGACTCAGGTGTTCCGGACGCTCCAGAAGGATCTGTATACGCAACAGTTGTAACAGACAACGAGCAGGCTGGTGGAATCGCAGCAGAGCATATTTATGAAGCAATCAAAGACAGAATCGGAAACGGACAGGTTCGTGTTGGTGAAGTTAACCAGGATGCAACATCTGCTAACATTTCTGAGCGTGGTATGGGATTCATCAACAAGTTCATCGAGCTTGCTAAAGCTGATGGAAAGACAGTAGCAGTTGTAGGAAATGACTTCTATGTAAACCAGGTAAAAGACAATGGCGATCAGGCATCTGCTGACGTAGTTCTCGAAGTTGCAGTTCCGGCACAGACAACAGTTGAGCTGTGTGCTACAGAGGCTTCTAACATCATGAACAAAGACGATACAATCGCTATGTTCGGATCAAACCAGGTATCTGCAGAGGGTGTTCTCACAGCTAACCAGAACCTGAACAAACTTGGAACAGATGATGATAAGATCGTTGCAGCTGGATTCGATGCTGGATCAGTTATCAAAGCCGCTGTTAAAGATGGTACATTACTTGGTGCTGTTACACAGTCTCCTCTGATGCAGGGTAAAATCTCCATCGAGACTCTTGCTAAGATCTGTGATGGTGAGTCTGTAGAAGACGTTACAACAGATGGTTACTGGTATGATTCTACAAACATGGATGATGAGGATATCTCTCCAAACCTGTATGACTAATTCATATCTGTAAAGAGAAGCTGAATTATTAAAGTGAAAAGAAAGGAATCGGGAAATTCCCGGTTCCTTTTTTAAAATAATATGTTATTATATCAAGGAGGAAGATAATATGTTAAAAGGAATTCCAAAAATTTTATCACCAGAACTGTTAAAAGTACTTGCTGAGATGGGACACAGTGACAGACTGGTCATCTCTGATGGAAACTTTCCGGCTGAATCAATGGGAAAAGACGCGATTGTGATCCGTTGCGACGGACACGGAGTACCGGAGATTCTTGATGCGATTCTTCAGGTGTTTCCTCTGGACAGCTATGTGGAGCATCCGGTAAATCTTATGGAAGTTATGCCTGGAGATACAGTGGAGACACCAATCTGGGATACATATAAAGAGATTATCCGTAAATATGATGACAGAGGTGATGCTGTTGTTGGAAACATTGAGCGTTTTGCATTCTATGATGAAGCTAAGACAGCTTATGCAATCATTGCAACAGGTGAATCAGCACTTTATGCGAATGTAATGCTTCAGAAGGGTGTTGTAACAGACTAGTCACATTTTTTAACGTAATGGAGGAACAATATGCTTGATCATGTAGAAAAAATATTTGCAGATATGAAGCCGATGATGAAAAAGTTGAAGAAGGCTTCTTATAAAGTAAATATGGAGGCTTTTATAGAGAATCATGGACATTATTTCCGTGAGATGACAGAATATACGGAGAATGCTTCTGATAAAGAGACGGCAGCCAAAGAGCTTGCAGTAGACTTTACAGATAAGGTTTATGATGCATATGTTTCTCCGAAAAAAGGAAAAATAGACAGTGCAGTTCAGACAGATCTGAATTTCTTTATGATCTATTATGTATTTCCGGCAATTCTTTTGACAGAGCATGACGATGCGAAACTGATCGCAGATCATCTCTGCAGCAGATGGGGAGAAAAGTTTAAGAACAGTAAGATTCAGTATACAGATTATGATTCCCTATATGTTTCATTCCGTGAGAAGATATTTGGAATCTTTTAATACTTGCAAATCAACCTTACTTGTGATAGAATAATTAAGATTCATGTAATGGCATGAGAAGATTTTAGAAGCTATATTTTTATGGTTTAATAAGTGTGCTGTTACGTTAGTGTGTAGGAGGTCATAGAAGATGGACATTTTGAAGATTGTTTTATACATTATCTTTGTTATAGACTGTATCGCATTATCAGCGATTATTCTTTTGCAGGAAGGAAAGTCAGCCGGATTGGGAACAATTGGCGGTATGGCGGATACTTATTGGGGACAGAACAAGGGACGTTCTATGGAGGGTGCACTTGTAAAGTCTACAAAGTTTCTAGCTATTCTTTTCCTGGTGCTTGCAGTAGTACTGAACCTTAAGGTTTTTAATTAATAACAGATGATGAAGTAAGTATAAGACATTCTATAATAAGACTATAGAATGTCTTTTTTTCTTTAAGTAGAAATGAAAGGTTACTGTTCACTCCCGTGTCAATCACTCCGCTGATTGACACGGAGGATGCATGATTTGACTTGAATGCATCTCGCCCCATCGCCAAAGGCGATTTAAAATGGCGAGATGCGTTGCTGGTCGCACATCGTGTGAACAGTAACGATGAAAGGAAACGGAATGGATCAGACATTTGAAAAGAGAAAAAAAGTGATTTATGACTTTATTTGTGATGATTTTTATATCCCAATGAAAGTCAAAGAGATTGCGACGGTTCTTCAGGTATCGAAAGAACAGAGAAGAGAGCTTCAGGAAGTGTTGGATGCGCTCGTTGAAGAAGGAAAGATTACACTTTCTAAAAGAGGGAAATACAGTAAAGGGCAGACGAAGCGTATCACAGGAACCTTCCAGGCGAATTTCCGTGGATTTGGATTTGTTATGGTAGAGGGTGAAGATGAGGATATCTTTATTCCTGGAGAGAATGTGAACGGTGCATTCCAGGGAGATGAAGTGGAATGTATTATCACAGGTGCGCCGGGAGGCAAGAGAAAAGAAGGAAAAATCGTAAGAATCGTGTCGCATCAGGTGAAGAAGATTGTCGGATTGTATGAGAAGAGTAAGAGCTTTGGATTTGTACGTCCGGATAATCAGAGATATCTGAAAGATATTTATATTCCGGCCGGAAAAGAGATGGGTGCCATGGACGGTCATAAGGTTGTGGTAGAACTGACATCTTATGGACAGGAACATGCTAAGCCGGAAGGAAAGATTGTTGAGATCATCGGTCATGTGAATGATCCGGGAGCAGATATTTTATCTATTGTAAAGGATTATGATCTTCCTACAGAATTTCCGGAGAAGATATTGAATCAGGCGGTTCGTGTTGGAAAAGATGTATCAGAAGCAGATTGTGCAGGAAGATTGGATTTACGTGACTGGCAGATGGTTACGATCGACGGTGAAGATGCGAAGGATCTGGATGATGCGGTTTCTCTGACAATGAAGGATGAGAATTATCAGCTGGGAGTTCATATTGCGGATGTTACCAATTATGTACAGGAGAAAAGTGCTCTGGATCGAGAAGCACTGAAGCGTGGGACGAGTGTTTATCTTGCTGACCGTGTCATACCGATGCTGCCGCATGTGTTGTCGAATGGCATCTGTTCTCTGAATGCAGGGGAAGACCGTCTGGCATTATCCTGTATTATGACAGTGTCTCCGAAAGGCGAGGTGATCGATCATCAGATCGCGGAGACTGTGATCCGGGTAGACAAGCGTATGAGTTATACAGGTGTATCTAAGGTGCTGGCAGAAGAACCGGAAGCACTGGAAGAAGATAAGGATTTTGTTCCGATGATTCAGAAGATGCAGGAACTTTCAACGATTCTCAGAGAACGACGTGGCAAGAGAGGTTCGATTGATTTTGATTTTCCGGAGACAAAGATTGAATTGGATGAGAAGGGGAAACCAATTAATATCAAACCTTATGAGAGAAACAGTGCAACGAAGATCATCGAAGATTTTATGCTTCTTGCCAATGAGACAGTGGCAGAAGAATATTTTTGGAGAGAGGTTCCATTTCTCTACAGAACGCATGAAGTTCCAGACGAAGAGAAGATAAAGAAACTGAGTACATTTATCAATAATTTCGGTTATTATATTCATGTGCATGATGAAGTAAAGCCAAAGGAGATTCAGAAACTTCTTAGTCAGGTGGAAGGAACCCCGGAAGAAGCTCTGATCAGCAGACTTACATTACGCTCCATGTGCCAGGCAAAATACACAACAGAGAATACAGGACACTTTGGATTGGCAGCGAAGTATTATACACATTTCACTTCTCCAATCCGCCGTTATCCGGATCTCCAGATTCACAGAATCATTAAGGAGAATCTGCGCGGACGATTGAATGAGAATCGTATAGAACATTATGACAAGATCCTCCCGGAAGTAGCGAAGCAGTGTAGTGACAGAGAACGACTGGCAGAAGAGACAGAACGTGAAGTTGTGAAGATGAAGAAAGCGGAGTATATGCGCATGCATATCGGAGAAGAGTACGAAGGTGTCATTTCCGGTGTTACAAAATGGGGAATCTATGTAGAACTTCCTAATACAGTGGAAGGTCTTATCCATGTCGTGGATCTGCGGGACGATCATTATAATTTTATAGAGCAGACATATGAAATGGTCGGAGAGCATACAGGAAAGACATATAAACTTGGTGAAAAGGTGCGTGTCCGCGTAAGTGATGCAGATAAGCTGCTCCGGACGATTAATTTCGAGCTGGCATAATACTTGCAGGAGTGCGGTTAAAATAGATGAGTTAGAGGTTGGAATCAGATGGCAAAGACAGAGAAAAAACTTATTGCGAATAATAAAAAAGCATATCATGACTATTTTATTCTTGAGAAATACGAAGCAGGACTTGTGCTGCATGGCACAGAAGTAAAGTCTCTTCGTATGGGAAAGTGTAGTATCAAAGAAGCATTTATCCGCGTGGAAGACGGGGAGATGTATATCTATGGTATGCATATCAGTCCTTATGAGAAGGGGAATATCTTTAACAAAGATCCGCTTCGCGTGAGAAAGCTGCTTCTTCATAAGAAGGAGATACTGAAAATATTTGGTAAGATGAAAGAACAGGGAATTACAGTTGTTCCGCTGCAGGTTTATTTCAGCGGAAGTCTTGTAAAGATTGAGATTGGACTTGCCAAAGGTAAGAAATTATATGACAAGCGTGAGACGATCGCAAAGAAAGATCAGAAGCGTGAAGCACAGAGAGAATTCAAAGCGTTCAATCGATAGAGGATAAAGGCAGGAGCAAATAGAAAAAGCAATTGGATCAGAAACCAATTGCTTTTTTTACTTCATTGATATCGCCAGTAAATACAAGTCCACCCATTCCGGCTTCTTTTGCTGCATTGATGTTTGGCTCAAGATCATCAATAAAGAAACATTCTTCTGCCTTTAAATCAAATTTCCTGAGAAAATGACTGTAGATTTCAGGAGACGGCTTTGCAAGTCTGATCGGTCCGGAAAATAAGATTCCGTCAAAGTGAGAAAGAAGTTCACTTCCTTCATAGTATTCTGCAAAATAGGTTGGAGCATTAGACAGCAGATAGATTGGTATATTGCGCTCTTTTAATTCATGGATAAATGTAATGGTATCCGGAAGTAAAGTAGTGCAGCGTGGCCATTCTTTTGCAAACCGGCGGATGCAGTCCTTCAAATGTTCCGGAACCTGATCGATGACTTCATTTATGTAACTATCATAATCAAGTGTGCCGGCGTCAAGTTCTGCCCAGCGTTTATAAACGATTTCGGATAAATAATCCAGTTCTTCTTCATATGGGCAGAATTCTGAGAGGATCGCTTTTCCATCAAAACGTCCGATGACATTTCCAAAGTCAAAAACAATATTCTTGTATTTCATGACAAATTTCCTTTCTGAACAGTTACGTTTATTTTATTATACTGCGCAGAAAAGACAGATTCAAATAAAATATGCATTGATGTTCACACGATGTGCGAACAGTAACTAATAGACAAAAAGAGAAAATCTGTCTAAAAATTATCTTGACATCTATTTTATTTATGATATACTTTGAGAGTCAAAGTATTTAAAGGTCAAAACAATTATGGTTCAGATCTGGAAAGAATCATACTGTGAAGAGTGACAATTATTTTGACAGAGTTGGAGAAGAGATATGATAGGAAGAATATGCGGGACAGGATCGTACATACCGTCCCATCGAATGGACAACGTGGAATTGTCCTCTCTGGTCGACACAAGTGATGAATGGATCCGGGAACGCACAGGAATTCAAAGCCGACATCTCGCAAAACAGGAGACGGTATCTTTTATGGCTGCAAAAGCAGCAGAAGAAGCTCTTGCAGACAGTGGGCTGAAAGCAGAAGAGATTGACCTGATCCTTGTAGCGACGTCTTCTTCAGAAACAGTATTTCCGAATACTTCCTGTGAAGTGCAGAAAGCAATCGGTGCAGTTCATGCATGGGGATACGATCTGAATGCAGCCTGTTCGGGATTTATTCTCGCATTGAATACGGCGCAGTCTTATATCCGTTCGGGTCTTGTTAAGACTGCACTGGTGATCGGTGCAGAGAAGATGAGCAGAATTGTAGACTGGAAAGACCGTGGAACTTGTATTTTATTCGGAGACGGTGCAGGTGCAGTGGTTCTCCGGGGAGAAGAAAGTGAAAGTGCAGAAGCAGTCTACACGGCCATGGCACATTCGGCAGGAGACAAGGGAGAGGCATTGACCTTACAATATGGAACAGAAGAAACGTCGGTAATCAGGATGGATGGACAGGCAGTTTTTAAGTTCGCTGTGAGAAAAGTACCGGAAATCATCGAAGAAATGTTGAAAAAAGCAGATGTTTCAAGAGAAGATGTGGATTACTTTGTTTTGCATCAGGCAAACAGAAGAATCATTGAAGCGGCTGCAAAGAGGGTTGGCGTAGAAATTGAGAAGTTCCCAATGAATCTTGGTGAATATGCAAATACGTCGGCGGCGTCAGTTCCAATCCTTTTAAATGAAATGAATCGGGATGGAAAGCTGAAAAGAGGTCAGAAAATTATACTTGCCGGATTCGGGGCAGGACTTACATGGGCAGGATGCCTGATGGAATGGTAAATTCAAGAAAGGAAAACAAAATCATGTTAGAAAAAGTAAAAGAAATCGTAGCAGAGTCATTAAACGTAGAGGAAAGCACATTAAGTGAGACAACATCTTTCAAAGAGGATCTTGGAGCAGATTCCCTGGATCTTTTTGAGATGGTAATGGCATTTGAGGAAGCTTTTGAAGTAGAGATCCCATCTGAAGATCTGGAGCAGATCACAACAGTGGGTGACGTTGTAAAATATATCGAATCACACAAGTAGAAGTATAGAACTAGTAGAAAACGAGGCATTTCGGTTCCTTTTCGGCAGCCGATCCGAGAGAACCGTTGATAGAGAAGTGATCAAGAAGGGAGTTCTTATGAGAACGAGAATAACAGAATTACTTGGAATTGAGTACCCGATCATTCAGGGCGGTATGGCATGGGTTGCAGAATATCATCTGGCGGCAGCAGTTTCAAATGCCGGTGGACTTGGACTGATCGGAACAGCAAGTGCACCGGCCGAGTGGGTCAGAGAACAGATCCGTGAGGCAAAGAAGCTGACAGATAAGCCGTTTGGAATCAATATTATGATGATCAGTCCTTATGCAGATGAAGTTGCAAAGGTGGCTGTCGAAGAAGGTGTCGCAGTTGTCACGACCGGTGCAGGATCTCCGGAAAAATATGTAAAGATGTGGAAGGAAGCCGGAATCAAAGTAATCCCTGTAGTTGCTTCTGTAGCGATGGCGAAGAGAATGCAGCGTTGTGGAGCAGATGCTCTGGTGGCAGAAGGAACAGAAGCAGGCGGACACATCGGTGAGAATACAACGATGGTTCTCGTTCCGCAGGTTGTAGATGCAGTTGAAATCCCGGTGATCGCAGCCGGAGGAATTGCAGATGGAAGAGGAATTGCAGCGGCATTTATGCTCGGAGCAGAGGGTGTCCAGATCGGAACACGTTTTGTTGTGACAGAAGAAGCACAGGTGCATGAGAATTATAAAGAATGCATTTTGAAAGCAAGGGATATTGATTCTCGCGTGACAGGAAGATCTACAGGTCATCCGGTTCGTGCTCTTCGTAATAAAATGACGAAAGAGTATCTTGAGAAAGAACAGGCAGGAGCAACATTCGAAGAACTTGAACATCTGACACTAGGAGGACTCAGGAGAGCTGTTGTTGATGGAGATGTTCAGAGCGGAAGCGTGATGGCAGGGCAGATCGCAGGTATGATCAAGGAGAAGCTTACCTGTCAGGAAGTGATCCAGAAGCTTGTCTCACAGACAGATGAACTGATCGGAGGAAAAGGATTCTATGAGTAAGATCGCATTTATTTTCCCGGGACAGGGAGCACAGAAAGCCGGAATGGGAAAAGATTTCTATGAAAACAGTAAGACGGCAGCAGAGGTGATCGACCGTGCAAGTGAACTGCTTGGACTGGATATGAAAGCACTCTGTTTTGAAGAAAATGATCTTCTGGATCAGACAGAATATACACAGGCAGCACTTGTGACTGTCTGTATGGCAATGGAGAAGGTATTAAGAGAACGGGGATTCGCCCCGGATGTCACAGCAGGCTTAAGCCTGGGTGAATATTGTGCGATTGCTTCAGCAGGAGGAATGAGCACAGAAAATGCAATCACAACAGTAAGAAAACGCGGTATTTTGATGCAGAATGCAGTACCGGGTGGTCAGGGAGCCATGGCAGCGGTTCTTGGACTGGATGCCGGAAAGATTGAGGAAGTACTGGCAGATCGAAGTGGTGTAATGATCGCCAACTACAATTGTCCGGGACAGATTGTGATTACAGGATGGAAGGAAGATGTGGAACAGGCAGCAGATGCACTGAAGGAAGCCGGAGCAAAGAGAGTCCTTCCGCTTAATGTCAGTGGACCGTTCCATTCTTCCCTTCTGAAGCAAGCTGGAGAAGAGCTTGGAAAAGAACTGGAACAGGTAGATTTTTCTGATCTCCAGATTCCATATGTGACGAATGTGACAGCAGAATATGTAACTGATATTACAAAGACAAAAGAACTGCTCGCACGTCAGGTGGCATCTTCCGTACGCTGGCAGCAGAGTATGGAACTTCTGATCGCGGACGGTGTAGATACATTTGTCGAGATCGGGCCTGGAAGAACACTGGCTGGTTTCCTGAGAAAGATAAACCGTGGGGTGAAAGTGTATAACGTCGGAACCTGGGAAGACGTAGATAAGGTGGTAAATGAATTATGTTAGACAGACTGACAGGGAAAGTTGCGGTAGTGACAGGTGCTTCCAGAGGAATCGGAAGAGCGATCGCGCTGCGTCTGGCACAGGAGGGCGCAGCAGTAGTGATCAATTATAATGGATCGAAAGAGCGCGCGCAGGAAGTGAAAACAGAGATTGAATCTGCAGGCGGAACAGCACAGATCATGCAGTGTGATGTGGCAGACGCAGCATCTTGTGATGAGATGTTTCAGACAATCATGAAAGAATTCGGAAGAATAGATATCCTTGTGAACAACGCAGGAATTACAAGAGACGGACTGCTTATGAAGATGGCAGAAGAGGATTTTGATGCTGTGATCGATACGAATCTGAAAGGAACTTTTCATTGTATCCGTGCAGTCTCAAGACAGATGCTGCGTCAGAGATCCGGAAGAATTATTAACCTGTCTTCTGTATCAGGAGTTCTTGGAAATGCAGGACAGGCTAATTATTCCGCATCAAAGGCTGGTGTGATCGGACTTACAAAGAGTGCGGCAAGAGAACTGGCTTCCAGAGGAATTACCGTAAATGCGATCGCTCCGGGATTTATTAACACAGAGATGACAGAAGTACTTTCAGAGAAGGTGAAAGAAGGAGCAACAGCCCAGATCCCTCTTGGAAAGTTTGGAGAGACAGAAGATATTGCGAATGCGGCGGCATTTCTTGCTTCTGATGAAGCACGTTATATCACAGGCCAGACGCTGCATGTCGACGGCGGAATGGCGATGTAAGAATAGAAGGAGTAGGAAAATGAAGAGACGAGTTGTTGTAACCGGAATGGGTGCGGTGACACCGATTGGAAATACAGTAGAAGAATTCTGGAACGGAATCAAAACAGGTAAAGTTGGAATTGGTCCGATCACAAAATTCGATACAACAGATTATAAGGTTAAGCTGGCAGCAGAAGTGAAAGATTTCGTTGGAAAAGAACGAATGGATTTCAAGGCAGCAAAGAGAATGGAATTGTTCTCCCAGTATGCGGTTGCAGCAGCAAAGGAAGCATTTGCGGATGCGGGACTTGATATGGAGCAGGAAGATCCTTACCGTGTGGGAACAATCATCGGTTCAGGTATCGGAAGTCTCAGCTGTGTAGAGCAGAATTACGACAAGATCCAGACAAAAGGACCGGCGCGTGTAAATCCATTGATGGTTCCGTTGATGATCTCCAATATGGCAGCAGGAAATGTATCCATCCAGCTTGGACTGAAAGGAAAATGTACAGATGTCGTGACAGCATGTGCATCAGGATCTAACAGTATCGGAGATGCACTCCGTGCGATTCAGTATGGTGACTTGGATGTCTGTGTTGCAGGGGGTACAGAGAGCTGTATCTGTCCGACCGGAATTGCAGGATTTACTGCGTTGACAGCACTGTCTACAAATGAAGATCCAATGACAGCTTCCCGTCCGTTTGATCAGGACAGGGATGGATTTGTCCTCGGAGAAGGAGCCGGAATCGTAGTTCTGGAAGAACTTGAACACGCGAAAGCGAGAGGCGCGAAGATTTACGCAGAACTCGCTGGATACGGCTCTACAGGAGACGCTTATCATATTACATCTCCGGCAGAAAATGGAGAAGGAGCCGGAATGGCGATGAAACTTGCAATGAAAGAGGCTGGTGTGGCACCGGAAGAAGTGGATTATATCAATGCCCATGGAACAAGTACACATCACAATGACCTTTTTGAGACGCGTGCGATCTGTTATGCATTAGGAGATGCAGCCGAAAATGTAGTTGTCAATTCAACAAAATCTATGATCGGTCATCTTCTTGGAGCAGCAGGAGCAGTAGAATTTGTTGTCTGCGTAAAGAGTATTCTGGATAATTTCATCCATCAGACAGTTGGTACAAAGAATGTAGATCCGGAATGTGGATTGAATTATGCAGTAGGCGCACCGATAGAGAAAGAAGTGAACTGTGTGATTTCTAATTCTCTTGGGTTTGGTGGGCACAATGTGTCTCTTCTTGTAAAACGTTTCGAAGAGTAAGGAGAAGCGAAGATGAAGATGGAAGAAATATTGAAGCTGATCGAAGCTGTATCGGCTTCTACGCTCACAGAATTTAAATATGAAGAAAATGGAACAAAGTTGAATCTGAAAAAGGAACAGCAGAAGGTAGAAATCGTTCAGAATGCAGCTTCTATTCCGCTGACAGGAATTTCCGGTGGTGATTTCCAGGCAACTGTTCTTCCACAGAACATGGCTGTATCCGGAAGTTCTGAGAATGCAGATTCGGAAGAAAATCTTGAAAAAGAACCAGAAGGCAAGCTGATCATTTCACCGCTGGTTGGAACTTTCTACGCTGCACCGGCAGAGGATGCACCGAGTTTTGTCAAGGTTGGTGACAAGGTCGAAGTCGGACAGGTTGTCGGAATCGTAGAAGCGATGAAACTTATGAATGAGATTGAGAGTGAATGTGCCGGTACAGTTGCAGAAGTTCTTGTAGAAAATGGAGAACCGGTAGAATACGGCCAGCCGCTTTTTAGAATTGTTTAAGAAAGGGATTCAGATATGAATAGTTTAAATGTAGAACAGATTCAGGAAATCATTCCGCACAGACATCCATTTCTTTTGATTGACAAGATTGAAGATTATGTTCCGGGAGAATATGCAATTGGATACAAGGGTGTTTCTTATCATGAAGATTTCTTCCGTGGACATTTTCCACAGAAAGCAGTAATGCCGGGAGTTCTGATCCTTGAGGCACTTGCTCAGACAGGAGCTGTGGCAATCTTAAGTGTACCGGAGAATCAGGGAAAGATCGCATTCTTCGGTGGTGTACAAAAATGTCGCTTCAAAGGAATGGTATTTCCGGGAGATCAGTTGAAATTAGAGACAAAGATCATTAAAAGAAAAGGACCGGTAGGCGTAGGAGAAGCTGTGGCAACCGTTGACGGAAAGGTCGTTGTTACGGCAGAACTTACATTTATGGTTGGAGAATAAAAAAATCAGGAGCAGAAGAAATGATAGAGAAGATTTTAATTGCGAACAGAGGGGAGATTGCAGTCCGGGTGATCCGCGCCTGCAGAGAAATGGGAATCCGTACGGTTGCTGTTTACTCTGAGGCAGATAAAGATGCGCTGCATACCCAGCTCGCAGATGAAGCAGTCTGTATAGGTCCTGCTCCATCCGCAGAAAGTTATCTGAATATGCAGAATATCATCAGTGCGACACTTGTGTCTGGCGCAGATGCAATCCATCCGGGATTTGGATTCCTTTCTGAAAACAGCAAATTTGCAGAACTGTGTGAACAGTGCAAGATCACATATATCGGACCAGATTCAAAGGTGATCAGTGCTCTTGGAAATAAATCCGTTGCAAGAAATACGATGGTGGCAGCAGGTGTTCCGGTTATTCCGGGAAGCAAGGAGCCGGTGTATACCGTAGAAGAAGGCGAGAAGATCGCTGGTGAGATCGGTTATCCAGTCATCGTTAAGGCAGCACTTGGCGGTGGGGGAAAGGGAATGCGTGTCGCACAGACACCGGACGAGTTCCAGGCAAGTTTCCAGACAGCACAGAAAGAAGCGCAGATGGCATTCGGAGACGGAACAATGTATCTGGAACATTTTGTAGAACATCCGCGTCATATAGAATTCCAGATTCTTGCAGATAAGTATGGAAATGTGGTCCATCTTGGAGAAAGAGACTGTTCCATTCAGAGAAATCATCAGAAGATGATCGAGGAATCTCCATCAGAAGCACTGACACCGGAATTGAGACAGAAGATGGGAGAAGCGGCTGTGAAAGCGGCGAAGGCAGCTCGTTATACGAATGCCGGAACGATTGAATTTCTCTTAGAAAAGAGTGGTGCCTTTTACTTTATGGAAATGAATACAAGAATCCAGGTAGAACATCCGGTGACAGAATGGGTGACAGGAATCGATCTGATCAAAGAGCAGATTAAGATTGCAGACGGACAGAGACTAAAGCTTCAGCAGAAAGACATCAAGATCACAGGTCATGCGATCGAATGCAGGATCAATGCAGAGAACCCGGAAAAGAATTTCCGCCCATCTCCTGGAAAAATCACAGATGTACATTTCCCGGGTGGTGAAGGCGTACGTGTAGACAGTGCGATTTACACAGGATATGAAGTTCCGCCTTATTATGATTCCATGCTTGCGAAACTGATCGTACATGCGGACGACAGAGAAGAGGCTATCCGTAAAATGAGAAGCGCACTTGGCGAAGTCATTATTGAAGGTGTGGACACAAATATTGATTATCAGTATGAGATTTTGAATCATAAAAAATTCATATCTGGAGATATTGATGTGGAGTTTATCGGAGGAATGATGAATGAGACTGCATAATATGTTTAAAAAGACCGGAGAGAAGATCACTTCGATTCATTCACGAAACAGAAGAAAGCCGGAAGCACCGGAAGGAATCTTGAAAAAATGTAATAAATGCGGTGCAGCAATCTTAACAGATGAAGTAATCAACGGAAAATATATTTGTCCTAAATGTCATGGATACTTTCGTATTCCGGCATATAAGAGAATTGAGCTTGTGACAGACGCAGGCTCTTTTGAAGAATGGGATGCAAAGATCGATGAAGGGGAAAGACCGGAGAATCCGTTGAATTTCAGGGGCTATACAGAAAAAGTCGAAGCTTTAAGAGAAAAGACCGGGCTTGATGAAGCGGTTGTGACAGGAAAAGCAACAATCTGTGGATATCCGGTTGCGATCGGGGTCTGTGACGGAAGATTTATGATGGCCAGTATGGGACATGCGGTAGGAGAAAAGATTACCCGTGCAGTCGAGCGTGCAACAGAGGAGAGGCTTCCTGTTGTTCTTTTTACCTGTTCCGGAGGCGCACGTATGCAGGAGGGAATCATTTCCCTGATGCAGATGGCAAAGACTTCAGCGGCACTGAAACGCCACAGTGATGCAGGCTTTCTTTATATTCCGGTATTGACTGATCCAACTACGGGAGGTGTCACAGCAAGTTTTGCTATGCTTGGAGATATTATTCTTGCAGAACCGGGAGCTTTGATCGGATTCGCCGGTCCGCGTGTGATCGAGCAGACGATCGGACAGAAATTGCCGGAAGGATTCCAGAGAGCTGAATTCCTTCTTGAGCATGGATTTGTTGATCAGATCGTAACCAGGGATGAGATGAAGGAAGTACTGGGGCAGATTCTGAAAATGCATACGTTTACAGATGAAAAGAAAGAAGAATGTCCGGAAAAGAAAAAAGAGAACAGAAAAAACATATCTGCAGTAAAAGAAAATGTGTCAGCCTGGGAGCGTGTTCTGAAATCCAGGGAAAAAGAACGCCCGGTCGGTAAGGATTATATTGACAGATTGTTTACAGATTTTGTAGAATTACATGGAGACAGATATTATAAGGATGATCCGGCAGTAGTAGGAGGAATTGCGTATTTTCATGGAAAAGCAGTTACTGTGATCGCCCAGTGCAAAGGAAAGACAACGAAAGAGAATCTGGAACGGAATTTTGCAATGCCGTCTCCGGAAGGTTACAGAAAAGCACTGCGTCTGATGAAACAGGCAGAGAAGTTCCAGCGTCCGGTCATCTGTTTTGTAGATACTCCGGGGGCTTTCTGCGGAATGGAGGCAGAAGAGCGTGGACAGGGTGAGGCAATTGCCCGGAATCTGTATGAGATGTCAGCTTTGAAAGTGCCGGTTCTTTCAATTGTAATCGGAGAAGGTGGAAGCGGCGGTGCGCTTGCACTTGCAGTTGCAGATGAAGTGTGGATGATGGAGAATGCAGTGTATTCAGTACTTTCACCGGAAGGGTTTGCAAGCATTTTGTGGAAAGACAGCAAGAGAGCGTCAGAGGCGGCAGGAGTGATGCGTCTGACAGCAGCAGATCTTAAGGAACTTAAGGTGATCGAAGAAATAATTTGCGAGCCTGAAGTGTACCGGGAAGATACGATGGTTCCTGTGCTCTGTGAACTGGAAGAGAAGATGGAACATTTCCTTGAACAATATGGAAGCCTTTCAGAAAAACAACTGACAGATAGAAGATACGACAGATTTCGTCGAATGTAAGAGATAGAAAACATGGTATTGTCTGAATTAAGATAGCAGACCAGAATGAAAGTGATCCCGGAAGATTCAATAGAGAAGAGCTGTTTGAAGAGATCAGAGAACAGTAGAAGACGAGGAGGAAAAAAGATGGATGCGTATAATACCATCAATGACATTCTGGTACATTTATTTAATGAAATCTGGGAGCTGGAGAAAAAGGCAATCATTACAGAGGAGTTTAAAGACATCACAAACAACGATATGCATATAATAGAAGCAATCGGTGTTTCAGGAAAGACAACGATGTCTGTAGTGGCAAAGAAGATGAAGATTACGGCAGGGTCTCTGACCACAGCGGTGAATGGGCTGGTAAACAAGAAGTATGTAATGCGTGCCCGCGGTGAAGAGGATCGAAGAGTGGTGTATATCTGGCTGACAGAAAAAGGGGAGAAGGCTTACTATCATCACGAGGAGTTTCACAGGGAGATGACAAATGCTGTGCTGAACAGACTGGATGAAAAAGAGATTCCGGTTCTTATGAAGACATTGGACGGACTTTCAGAATTTTTCAGGGGATATTCTTCAGAGGAATAAAATGATAATTATCAAGGAAAATTTGACGTTTTGTCAAAAATGAGTTACAATAATCTGTATCGTGAATAATTTATCATTACGGACAAAAGTTCTTGTTATTATTTCGCGTTAAGAATAACATTGTAATGAGGTAGTGCCAATATACTTGGGTGTATATTTTAGGAGGGAAACAAGTATGGTAACAAAGAAGACATCTTCAACAACAAAAGCTGAAACAGCAACAGTAAAGGCAGAGAAGAAAGAGACAGCAGCTGCGAAAGCAATCGAGACAAAGAAAGACACAACAAAGAAACTTGAAACAAAGGCAGCAGTGCTGGTAGATACACCAGAAGTTCAGGCAGAAGAAGTGAAAGAGACAGTGAAGAAGGCAGCTAAGAAGGTTGCAGCAAAAGCAGAAGATACAGCTGAAAAGGCTGTAAAGACTGTAAAGAAAGCAGCAGCTAAGAAGACAGCAACTAAGACTACAAAGAAAGCTGATCTGAAGACAGAATTCTTCCTTCAGTTCTCTGGTAAAGAGTATACAGAGAAAGAGATTCTTAAGAAAGTCAAAGATGTATGGACAAAGGATTTGAAGAATAAAGTCGGAGACATGAAAGATGTTAAGATTTATCTGAAACCGGAAGAGTCAGCAGCATATTATGTTGTTAATGGAGATACAACAGGAAAAATCGATCTGTAAGATATAAATAAAAGATATAAGATCGCTTTCCGGACGTACCGGGAACAGGTTTACTTAAGAAAAGACAGGGAGTCAGACACAGCTGAATGCAGGTGAAGGACGGACCTGTCTTTTTAATATATTAGGAAAGTGCTTTCCTAATATATTAAAAACGCTCCGCTAAGGATGCGCACTGCGGCGTACAAGGTAGGTGTCGCAAGCGACCGCCGCAGGCGCAAGAATGTGCCTTTGCACATTCTTTGTTCTATATTAGGAAAGTCCTTGTAAACATTTCGCCGGTGCAGAAGGCAGTGTGCCTTAAGGTGACAGGAATCTGGCAAGTGTGGTTTGAGAAAGGAGTATGCAAGATGTACGAGAAAGAGATTGAGCAGCTGCAGGCAATGATTGATGAGAGTAACCGGATCGTGTTTTTCGGAGGAGCCGGTGTATCAACAGAAAGTAATATTCCGGATTTTCGAAGTGCAACAGGAATTTATCATCAGAAATATAAGTATTCACCGGAACAGGTGGTCAGTCATAGCTTTTTTATGAAATATCCGGAAGCATTCTATGAGTTTTATAAAGAGAAGATGATGATTTTGGATGCGAAGCCAAATGCTGCCCATCTGAAACTGGCAGAATTGGAGCAGGCCGGAAAATTGCAGGCTGTTGTGACACAGAATATTGATGGACTGCATCAGGCGGCAGGAAGCAGAAAAGTCTATGAACTTCATGGAAGCATCCACAGAAATTACTGTATGAAATGTGGGAAGTTCTATGATGCGGAATATGTGAAGAATTCAGAAGGAATTCCGAGATGCAGCTGCGGCGGGATGATTAAGCCGGACGTAGTACTTTATGAAGAGGGACTTGACCAGAAGACGATCCAAGGGGCAGTCGAAGCAATTTCATCAGCCGACATGCTGATCATCGGAGGTACTTCCCTTGTTGTTTATCCGGCAGCCGGTTTTATTGATTATTTTCACGGAAAACACCTTGTTGTGATTAATAAATCAGAAACAGCCAGAACTGTCCGGGCAGAGCTTGTAATATCGGCTCCGATCGGAGAGGTTCTTGGTGCGATTCATGTAAGTGGCGAATAAAATTTCTTTTCCTGTAAATACTTCTGAAAAGGAGGATGCTGTATGCAGCAATAAGAAGTATGGGAAGAAAAAAGGAAAAGACAATCAATCTTACAGAACTTGAACCGGAAGAAAAACTGAAGTATGAGATAGCAGAAGAATTAGGCCTTTTAGATCGCGTGATGCAGGATGGGTGGAAGTCATTAACATCAAAAGAGACAGGACGAATTGGCGGAATGGTCACCGGAAGAAGACGAGAGATAAAAAAACAGACAAAAATTGCGGATAAAAATGATGAAAGATAAACAAAAGTAAAATTTTGAATGACACAGCTTTTGACAAATCAGGATAAATTTGGTAAAATAGACAGAATTGGGAGAAATTATTTTGCGTTAGAATTCGCAGAGCTTTTGGAAAGTGATAACTTTGGTGGCATAAATGACAGAAAAAATTTCAATATTTGATGTGGAGATTTCCTGCATCAAGGCAAAAGAAGCAATGATGCAGGCAATCGGATTCATGAAAGGCGATTCCGTCAATACCATTGAACTTGTATCGATGGAATCTCTGATGAAAGAACATGAAAATCCGGAGTGGAAAAAAAAGGTTTCAATGCAGGATCTTGTCCTTCCGGGAAGTGTAGAGATTCTTGAGGCAGCGAAAACGGATGATGCAAGATTGCTGCGTGAGACGGATAATAAATTATTCTTAAGAATGTTTTTGAAATATTTACAGAAGAACCATCATAAGATCTATCTTCTGGCAGCCAGTCAGGAGGAACTGGTAAAAGCAGAGGAAGCTCTTGCAAGGTATAATCAGGGAATCCGTGTGGTAGGAGATGCCGTGATCCATCTGGAAGACGGAGAGTTGACAGATGCAGACAGGATCCATGGAATAGTGAATGCAGTCAATGGCTCAGAGGCAGATTGTATTTTATCAGTCCTTCCATCGCCGGCGCAGGAAGATTTTATTGAACAGAACCGGGCATTGATCGACACAAGAGTCTGGATTGGCTGTGGATCAGTTCTGATGCGCAGCTTTGACGACAGAAAGATGACAAGCCGGATAAAGAGAATGTTAGTAAAGAAAGTATTTCGCTATAAAGTAGAGAAGCAGAATTAGTCTTTGTGAAGAATGCTAAAAGATAAAAATGTGAATATTTCATAGATTCGACTAAGAAATGCATAAAAAAGATGGATTTCCTCTTTCTTTTTTTGCTGTTTTGCCTTAATATAATATAAGGGTATGTGTACGGATAAATAATGCATACAAAAAAATTGTGGAATATGCACATGCGTGTTACTACTTACAGTTTGCTGTAATCAGCAATACATCGTACAGAGTGGAGGAAAAAAGGATGATTTCGAATCAGATACTTCAAAACACTATTGAAGGATTAAAGGGAATATCAAGGGTTGATTTCTGTGTACTCGACACAGAAGGCAAGGAACTTGCAGCAACATTTGATATGGCAAAAGATTGTGGGGAAGCGGTTCTTTCTTTTGTTGAATCCCCGGCAGACAGCCAGGTGATCCAGGGATGCCAGTTCTTTAAGATCTTTGACGAACAGCGTTTGGAATATGTTTTGCTTGCAGATGGCGAGACAGAAGATGTGTATATGCTCGGTAAGATTGCGGCATTTCAGATCCAGAGTCTGCTTGTAGCCTATAAGGAGCGTTTTGACAAAGATAACTTTATCAAAAATCTTCTTTTAGACAACCTTCTTTTGGTTGATATTTACAATCGTGCAAAGAAATTACATATTGACACAGAAGTAAAACGTGTTATCTTTATTATTGAAACATCGCACGAGAAAGACAGTGCTGCACTTGATAATGTGAGAAATCTTCTGGGAGGAAAGTCAAGAGACTTTATCACAGCTGTTGATGAGAAGAATATTATTGTTGTGAAAGAACTCTCAGATAAGGACGGCAATAAGGAACTTGAGAAGATGGCGAAAGAGATGCTGGATACGCTCCAGGCAGAGGGAGGCGACGAGCAGATCCATATTGCATACGGAACCATCGTAAGTGATATCAAGGAAGTATCCAAGTCATACAAAGAGGCGAAGCTTGCACTTGATGTAGGTAAGATTTTCTTTGATGAGAAGGATATCGTTGCTTATACAACACTTGGAATCGGTCGTCTGATCTATCAGCTGCCGCTGCCACTTTGTAAGATGTTTATCAAAGAGATTTTCGAAGCAAAATCTCCGGATGACTTTGATGAAGAGACATTGACAACGATCAATAAGTTCTTTGAGAACAGCCTTAATGTATCAGAGACATCCAGACAGCTCTATATCCACAGAAATACACTGGTATACAGACTGGATAAGCTTCAGAAGAGTACCGGTCTGGATCTGCGTGTGTTTGAGGATGCCATTACTTTCAAGATTGCCTTAATGGTAGTAAAGTATATGAAGTATATGGAGACATTAGAGTACTAGAACCGTAGGAGTATAGATAAGTTTTAGGAGGAACATATGATTGAATTAAGGAATGTGACGAAGGAGTATTCCAAAGGTCACGCAGCCTTGAATGGAGTTTCCGTGAAGATTGAGCGCGGAGAATTTGTATTCATCGTTGGTGACAGTGGATCAGGTAAGTCTACATTGATCAAATTGATCATGAAAGAGTTGAATCCGACCGAGGGTACAATTATCGTCAACGGCCAGAATTTGAACCGTATGAAACACAGAAACATTGCTAAATACAGAAGAGGACTTGGAGTTGTGTTCCAGGATTTCCGTCTTCTGAAGGATCGTAATATTTATGAGAATATTGCATTCGCTTTGCGCGTGACTGAGACACCGACCCGTGTGATCAAGAAGAAGGTACCGGCAGCTCTGTCACTGGTAGGACTTGCACAGAAATACAAGTCATTCCCAAAGGAACTCTCAGGTGGAGAGCAGCAGCGAGTAGCGATTGCAAGAGCAATTGTAAATGAACCTGCCATTCTGCTGGCGGATGAGCCGACAGGAAACCTCGACCCGACAAACTCATGGGAGATCATGAGTCTGCTGAAAGAGGCGAATGAGCGTGGAACAACAGTACTTGTTGTTACACATAACCAGGAGATCGTAAACGAGATGAACGAGCGCGTCATTACTATGAAGCAGGGCGTAATCGTCAGTGATGAGAAAAAAGGTGGGTATATAAATGAGGATTAGTACATTTGGATACGTTGGAAAACAGGGCGTTAAGAATATCTGGAGAAACAAGATGTTTTCACTCGCATCCATAGCGACGATGTCAGCATGTATTTTCCTGTTTGGATTGTTTTTCTCGATACTTGTTAACTTCCAGTATATTATCAAAAGTGCAGAAGAAGGTGTTGCGATCACCGTCTTCTTTAATGATGACGCAACAGAGGAACAGAAGAAAGAGATTGGCGAACAGCTTGAGTCCCGTGATGATGTTTCAGAAGTGAAGTATGTGTCATCAGATGATGCATGGGCAGAATTCCAGAAAGAGTATTTTGGAGACAACCCGGAACTTGCAGAAGGTTTTAAGGATGATAACCCGCTGGCAGGTTCGGATAACTATGAAGTCTACATGAAGACGGTAAAAGGTGATAATAAGGATCTGATCGCGAAGAGTAAGTCTCTTTCAGCTACGCAGCAGGATCTGGTTAAATTTGCACAGAGTCTGGACGGAGTCAGACAGGTCAATAAGTCAGATGTTGTAGCGAACACACTTTCCAGTGTGAATATGCTTGTTGCATATGTTTCAATTGCAATTATCGCAATTCTTCTCGGAGTATCGATCTTCCTGATCAGTAATACGGTAACAACAGGTATTACAGTCAGAAAAGAAGAGATTGCAATCATGAAATATATCGGAGCGAAGGACTTTGTAGTAAGATCACCATTCGTGATCGAAGGTCTGATCATCGGATTATTCGGTGCAGTTATTCCGCTTGCTCTGTTATATTTCCTTTATGACAAGGCTGTAGTATATATTATGGAGAAGTTTAGCATTCTGAAGAATATCATTACATTCCTTCCGGTTGGAAATGTATATATCTATTTGTTGCCAATCGGGCTTGCAATGGGAATTGGAATTGGATTCCTCGGAAGTTACTTCACTGTTCGTAAGCACTTAAGAGTGTAATAGGAGATACCTATGAAAAGACGGATGAGAAAGGTGACAGCACTGGTTCTGTCAGTCGGAATGATGCTGTCAATGACAATTACTTCCGGTGCTGTGACAATTGATGAAGCGCAGAAAAAAGCAGATGAGCTGCAATCACAGAAGAGTGCAGCTCAGGCTGAAAAAGATACACTTGCTGCGAAACTTAATTCCATCATTGACCAGATGAACAAGACGCAGGAAGAATTAAGTGCCAAGGAAACTGAAATTTCAACAGCTGAGGAAGAGCTTGTACAGGCGAAGGTTGATGAGGATGATCAGTATAACAGCATGAAGAAGAGAATCAAATTCATGTATGAGGGTGGTAATACCCAGTTCCTTGAGATACTGATGTCCAGCAGCAATATTGGTGATCTGCTCAATAAAGCGGAGTATGTATCAAAGCTTTCTTCCTATGACAGAGATATGCTTGTTGCTTTTCAGGAAACGGTGAAAGCTGTAGAAGAAAAGGAAGCAAAGCTTAAAGATGAGTATGAGAAGCTGAATACATTACAGACAAGCTTGGTAAGTCAGCAGACGGAAGCACAGAATCTGATCAGCAGTAAGGAAGCACAGATTGCGGAGATTCAGAATCAGATTACAGATAATGCGAACATTCTTGCGGACCTCAAGGCGAAAGCAGAAGCAGCAAAACGTCTTCAGGAAGAGCAGGCAGCGGCGGCTGCTGCAGCTGCTGCGGCGGCAAAGAAGAACAATAGCGGAAGCAGCAGTAGTAATGGAAGCAGTAGTTCCAGACCGGCTTCCAGCGGAAACGTGGTGAGCGGAAGTGGATATTTTACACATCCATGTCCGGGAATGACGTACCAGTCCAGTTATTTTGGAGAGGTTCGATCTTTCGATTCAAGACCACATAAAGGAAATGATTATGCCGCACCGACAGGAACACCTACATATGCAGCAGCAGCCGGAACAGTCATTACGGCAGGCTGGAGCAACAGTGCAGGAAACTGGGTTGTTATAAGCCATGGAAATGGATTGGTGACAAAGTATATGCATCACAGCTCAATTTGTGTGAGTGCCGGTCAGAGAGTAGCAAAAGGACAACAGATTGGATATGTTGGTTCTACAGGATATTCAACCGGAGCACATCTACATTTCCAGGTGGAGCTTAACGGAACACCAGTGAATCCAAATAATTATATGTAAGACAAAGGGATTCAAAATCTTCCTTTCATGTTTACATGAAAGTGATTCAAAGAATAAAGGGGGACAAAGTGGAAGATTCTGCTTTGTCCTTTTCTTTAAATAACAGCGAAAGGGACAGACAATGGAACAGAAAAAGAAAAAGGGATATGGAGCCGGGATTGTTACCGGAATTCTTGCAACAGTTCTTGTCAGCCTGCTTCTCCTTGGGGGATTCAGGGTCATTACGAACACAGCCGGCAGTTATGCATCTGGTAAAGTGACAGAAAAAGAGGTATCAAAAAAACTGAATAAGCTGAATGCTTTGATTGATAAATATTATCTGTATGAAGATGAAATTGATACAGATAAGCTGGCAGAAGGAATTTATTCCGGATATACGAGTGCACTGGGAGATAAGTACACTGTTTATTATGATGAAGATGAGACGAAAGCTCTGATGGAATCAACAAGCGGAATATTTTCAGGTGTGGGTGCAACGCTGACAAAAGATGCGGATACGGGCTATGCGACAATTGTAAATGTCTATGAAGACTCTCCGGCAGAGAAAGCAGGACTGAAAGCAGGAGATATCCTGGAGAAAATCGATGACCACGAGGTTGGTGATGAGCAGCTTGATACGGTGGTGTCCTGGATCAAAGGGGAAAAGGGAACAGATGTAAAGATTACAGTTCTCAGAGACGGAGAAGAACTGGAACTGACTGCCACACGAGATACGATCGAAGTGAAGACAGTTTCGTATGAGATGAAGGAGAACCAGATTGGCTATATCAGAGTGTCTGAGTTTGATACAGTAACTTATGACCAGTTTAAAGAAGCGTTGGACGATCTTGAAAAGCAGGGAATGCAGGGTCTTATTGTTGACCTGAGAAACAACCCGGGCGGAAGTCTTGATACAGTTACAAATATGCTGCGTCTGCTTCTTCCGGAAGGTACAATTGTATCGACAAAGGACAAGAATGGAAAGACAGACGAAATCACTTGTGACGGAACTCATGAATTTAAGAAACCAATGGCAGTTCTTGTAAACCAGTACAGTGCCAGCGCATCTGAAATCTTCAGCGGTGCAGTACAGGATTATGGAACAGCGAAGATTGTCGGAGTTACAACGTATGGAAAAGGTGTTGTGCAGCAATTGATGGATCTGGGAGATGGAACCTGTCTGAAAGTGACGATTGCAGAGTATTATACTCCAAATGGAAGAAGCATCAATGGGAAAGGTGTTGAGCCGGATGTCGAGGTGGAGTATCAGTATGACGAAGAGAATCCCAAAGCGGATAACCAGCTGGATCAGGCATTAAGCACAGTACAGGAAGAAATTGTTGAAAGTACACAAAACCGATAGGTTGAAAAAGCCTCATTCTGATAAAATGTTAAAATGTGTGACAATTCAGATAAAAACTCTTGAAAATCAAAAAATGATGTGCTAATATTGGAAACAAGTTTTAGCAGACTAAAGTGCTGAACCAGAAAAAGGCTAAGAACAAGACTCTGATTCACAGAAACTGACAGGAAGTTGGCGTCACCGACTGAGAGCGCCGGACAGCGGAGCGGATTAAGGGAACACTTGGGAGCTGGCTGTCTGAACAGATGAAGTAGGGCAGCACGTGGAGCATACGTTACATGCAAAGAGTGGAATCTGGCTTACACAGGGATAAGATTTGAAATGTGAAGACTGAGATTCAATGCGGGTGGTACCGCGGATATTATGATTGTAATTTCCGTCCCGGGATACTGATGTATCCCGGGGCTTTTTTATTTAGAAAGCTTCTTCCCGGGATGCTGGAATCTGAAAGGAGAAGAATTATGGAATTTGTAACAGGTGTAAAAAAGAAGGAAACATTGGAACTGAGTGAACTTCTCGAAGAGGGAAGAATTGGAACCGAAGTGAAAGTAAATGGTGCGATCCATACGATCCGTGATATGGGAACAATTGCATTCATTATTCTCAGAAAAAGAGAAGGACTTGTTCAGTGTGTATATGAAGAAGATATTTCCAAATTTGACTTGAAAGATGTGAAGGAAGCAGATACAGTAGAGGTAACAGGTGTGCTTGTAGAGTCTGCGAAAGCTCCGAATGGGATTGAGATTCGCCTTGGTGAATTGAAGATCTTAAGTGAGCCGGCAGAGCCAATGCCGCTTCCGATTGCAAAGTGGAAGCTGAACACATCTCTGGAAGCAAAATTAAACTACAGACCGATTTCTCTGAGAAATATCAGAGAGCGTGCGAAGTTCAGAATTCAGGAAGGAATCGTAAGAGGGTTCCGTGATTTCCTTTATAAAGAAGGATTTACAGAGATCCATACTCCGAAAATCGGTGCCAAGAGTGCAGAGGGCGGTGCGAACCTTTTCCGTCTGGAGTATTTCCACAGACCGGCGATCCTTCAGCAGAGCCCACAGTTCTATAAGCAGATGATGGTCGGAGTATTCGACAGAGTCTTTGAGACAGCGCCAGTATTCCGTGCAGAGAAACACAACACAAAGCGTCATCTGAATGAGTACACAAGCCTTGATTTCGAGATGGGATATATTGATGGATTTGAAGATATCATGGCAATGGAAACGGGATTTCTTCAGTATACGATGGAGCTGTTGAAGAAAGAGTATGCAAGAGAACTTCAGATTCTGAATATTGAAGTACCGAAGACAGATAATATTCCGGCAGTAAGATTCGACGAGATCAAACGACTGGTATCCGAGAAGTATGACAGAAAGATCAAGAACCCATTTGACCTGGAACCAGAGGAAGAGACATTGATCAGCCGTTATGCGAAGGAAGAATGGGATGCAGATTTTGTATTCGTTACTCATTACCCATCAAAGAAACGTCCATTCTATGCAATGGATGATCCGGAGGATCCGACTTACACGCTCAGTTTTGACCTGCTTTTCAGAGGAATGGAGATCACAACCGGCGGACAGCGTATTCATGATTATCATGAACTTCTTGCGAAGATGGAGAAGCGAGGTATGACAGATGAAGGCATGGAGCAGTATTTAAGTGCATTTAAGCATGGAATGCCACCACACGGAGGTCTTGGAATAGGTATGGAACGTCTGACAATGAAGATGATGAACGAAGACAATGTAAGAGAAACAACATTATTCCCAAGAGACTTAAGTCGTCTGGAACCATAAGAAGAAAATACAAAAAACGGGTCAATCCCCCTGGATTGAACGAAAAAACTGTTGGATGTGAAGGTCTGAACTGAGAAAGAGAACTGCCCACAGGATGTTGTGGTCAGAAACTTAAGGAGTAGAAACGAGGGAGGATCTTTATGTTTAAGAAAAAAGAATGTTATCTTTGCGGAGGTAAATTGATTGATGGCCGTTGCAGTTCCTGCGGGCTGGATAACACAAAGCTGGAGAAAAAGAATTACAGGCTGAATGAGAGCAGCTTTGATCGCAAGAAAAAAATGACATATTCCCAGAAACGACAGAATGAGACTGGAGAGACAAAAAAACGGGAGAAAAAGCAGGATGCGGGACATCTCTGTGAGAGTCATAACGGACGGAAAAGAACGCAGACAGAATATCAGCAAAAAGAGAATCCGCGGATGGAAATCCCACAGACAGGGCAGATGCAGCTGGGTGGGCCGACGATATTTAATCCGGCAAGGAAGGTTCATGCAGGATCTTACGAGGAACAGAAAAAGGCAAGGAAAATCAGTGGAATTCTTGCGGGAATCATCGTAGCAATCGTAGCATTTACAAGCATTGCAGGTTCCGTTGGTGATTTCATTTCCTCATTTGGGGATGATTTTCATTCCTCAGATTATGACTGGAATGATGATGGCAGCGAAGTGGATTCTGAGTATGATCCATATATGAATACAACGAGAGAACTTTCTGAGACAGGAGCAACTTATGATTGTGTATTAGGATATGGGGAGTATGAGATCGGAGCACAGATCCCGGAAGGAACTTATGAAGTGGAGCTTGTCTCAGGAGAAGGCTCCATGCAGCAGGATGATCCTGAGAATTCGATTTATTACTATTCTTATTTTAGTGAAGATGAGTCAGATACGGATGCAGGAGATTATCTGGATGATGTGAGACTGTATACAGGAGGTCATCTGAAGATTGATACAGGACTGGTTGTCCAGTTTCATTCTGAGAATGCACAGACGGAACAGATGCAGCTGGAAGAAAATCCGCTGACGGAACAGGTAACATTGAAAGCCGGAAACACTTATACGGCGGGAACAGATTTCCCGGCAGGATGGTATGATGTGACCGAGGCATCAGGAGTCGACTGGGCGGAGCTTCATTACAAGATTTATCTTGGTGATTTTTATGATAAGGAAAATGAAAATCTCAATTATGAAAATTATGGACTCTGGTTTTATGATACAGATGGATCAGAATCTTATAGAAATGCAGTTTTCCCGGAAGGAACGGAGCTGGAAGTGGATGATGGGGACTTAATCTTGACGCCGTCCGGCTCAGTAAAAAACCAGAATTATGACAGTTTCTATGATATGTACCGCTACAGGTCGCAATAAGCTGAGAAATTTATGATACTGATTTTGGAAATTGTCAGGATTAGCAAAGACAGAGTAGAAAGAAAGGATGATTAAATTGGCAAATAAAATATCCGATGAAACAATCGAGTATGTAGGAATCCTTGCAAAGCTGGAACTTTCAGAGGAAGAGAAAGAAGCAGCGAAAAAAGACATGGAGCAGATGCTGGATTATATAGATACATTAAATGAACTTGATACAACAGGGATTGAACCAATGTCTCATGTATTTCCGGTACAGAATGTGTTCCGTGAAGATGTTGTGACAAACGGAGATAACAAAGAAGCGACACTTGCGAATGCACCACTTCGTAAAGAGGACAGTTTTGAAGTGCCGAAGACAATTGGTTAAGGGAGTGAGAGCAGATGGATTTATTAAAACTTACAGCCCTTGAACTGGGCGAGAAGATCAAAGCAAAAGAAGTAACTGTACGAGAAGCAGTCGATGCAGTTATTGGACAGATCAAAGAAGCAGAGTCAGAGATTCATAGCTTTGTGACGATAGATGAAGAAGGTGCTTATGCACAAGCGGAGGAAATTCAGAAGAAAATAGATGTGGGCGAACTGACAGGTCCACTTGCAGGAGTTCCGGTTGCAGTAAAAGATAATATGTGTATCGAGGGACAGCTTACCACATGTAGTTCAAAGATTCTTTCCAACTTCAAACCGACCTATACGGCAGAGGCAGTTGAGAACCTCAGAAAAGCAGGAGCGGTTATCATTGGTAAGACAAACATGGATGAATTTGCCATGGGAAGTACAACAGAGACGTCGTATTACGGACCGACACGCAATCCGCACAACACAGCGCATGTTCCGGGAGGTTCTTCCGGTGGTTCCTGTGCGGCAGTGGCAGCATCCGAATGTTATTATGCACTTGGATCTGATACCGGCGGATCCATTCGTCAGCCGAGTTCTTTCTGTGGAGTTGTCGGACTAAAACCAACTTATGGAACTGTTTCCCGATATGGACTTATTGCATATGGATCTTCTTTAGATCAGATTGGACCGGTAGCGAAAGATGTATCGGATTGTGCGGCAATTCTTGAAACAATTGCATCCCATGATCCGAAGGACAGCACTTCCATGGATCGTGATGATTGTGATTTCACAGAAGCACTTGTAGATGATGTGAAAGGACTCCGTATTGGAATCCCAAGAGACTATATGGGAGAAGGTCTGGATCCTGAAGTAAATGATGCTGTGATGAAGGCAGCAAAAGTACTCGAAGAAAAGGGTGCGATTGTTGAGGCGTTTGATCTGCGACTTGTAAAATATGCAATCCCTGCTTATTATACGATCGCAGATGCAGAGGCAAGTTCTAACCTGGAACGTTTTGATGGTGTGAAATATGGTTATCGTACGAAAGATTACGATGGACTTCATAACATGTACAAGAAAACACGTTCAGAAGGATTTGGTCCTGAAGTAAAGAGAAGAATCATGCTTGGATCTTTTGTCTTAAGTTCAGGATATTATGATGCTTACTATCTGAAGGCACTTAGAACAAAAGCTTTAATCAAGAAAGAGTTTGACCGTGCATTCCGTAATTATGACATCATTCTCGGACCGGCAGCACCGACAACTGCTCCGGAGCTTGGAAAGAGCTTAAGTGATCCGATGAAGATGTATTTGGGAGATATTTATACAATCTCAGTCAATCTTGCAGGTCTTCCGGGAATGAGCGTTCCGGTTGGAAAAGACGGCAAAGGACTTCCAATCGGTATGCAACTGATCGGAAATGTATTTGAAGAAAAAACTTTGATCCGTGCAGCATATACCTATGAGTGTGCGACAAAGAAGATGCATGAAACACCGGCATCTGTCGGTCTTATGTCAGAAAAGGAGGTGCGTTAACAATGACAAAGCAGTATGAAACAGTCATTGGACTGGAAGTGCATATTGAGCTGGCTACAAAGACAAAGATCTTCTGTGGATGCAGCACAGAATTCGGTGGCGCACCGAATACACATACTTGTCCGGTATGTACCGGTATGCCGGGATCGCTTCCGGTGTTGAATAAACAAGTTGTAGAATATGCTATGGCGATTGGTCTTGCAACAAACTGTAAGATTACACAGGTATGCAAATTTGACCGTAAAAACTATTTCTACCCAGATAACCCACAGAACTATCAGATTTCCCAGCTGTATCTCCCGATTGCCAGAGATGGATATGTAGAGATCGAGAGTGGTTCAGGAAAGAAGAAAGTAAGAATCCACGAGATGCATATGGAAGAAGATGCAGGTAAGCTGGTTCATGATGAGTGGGACGATACGTCACTTGTCGATTATAACCGAAGCGGTGTGCCACTTGTAGAGATCGTATCTGAACCGGATATGCGTTCCGCAGAAGAAGTTATTTCCTATCTTGAGAAGCTTCGTATGATCGTGCAGTATTTAGGCGCATCAGATTGTAAGCTTCAGGAAGGTTCTATGCGTGCTGATGTCAACCTGTCTGTCCGTGAAGTCGGATCCGATCAGTTTGGTACAAGAACAGAGATGAAGAATCTGAACTCATTTAAGGCAATCGCACATGCAATTGAAGGCGAGCGTCAGAGACAGATTGAGTTGATCGAAGAAGGAAAACAGGTTGTACAGGAGACAAGACGCTGGGATGACAACAAAGAGCATTCTTATGCAATGCGTTCCAAAGAGGATGCACAGGATTATCGTTATTTCCCGGAACCAGACCTTGTTCCGATCGTGATCAGTGATGAATGGATCGAGAAAATCAAATCTCAGCAGCCAGAACTTCGTACGGAGAAGCTGGAGCGTTACAAGGAACAGTTTGATATTCCGCAGTATGACGCAGAGATCATCACAGGTTCTAAGAAAATGGCCGATCTTTTTGAGGCAACAACAGCAATCTGTGAGAAACCGAAGAAAGTTGCAAACTGGCTGATCGGAGAGACCTTCCGTCTGATGAAAGACAATGGAATGGAGCCGGAAGATTTAACATTCTCTCCGGAGAACCTGGCAAAATTAATTAATCTTGCGGAGGCAGGAACCATTAACAGTTCTGTGGCAAAAGATGTATTCAAGCAGATTTTCCATGAGGATATAGATCCTGAGAAATATGTCGAAGAACACGGGCTTAAGATGGTGAACGATGAAGGTGCACTCCGTGAGACAGCTGCTAAAGTGATCGCAGATAACCCACAGGCAGTCGCAGACTTCAAAGGCGGTAAAGAGAAAGCAATCGGAGCACTGCTTGGACAGACAATGCGCGCCATGAAGGGGAAAGCAAACCCTGGAATGGTGAACCAGGTGCTGCGAGAGTTGTTAAAATAAAATTTGATTTGTCTGTTAGGATTCCTGTAAATGGAACAGATACATTTATTGACCTAATATTGAAATTAAGATTGATATATTGACAGTCTGAAAAATGTCTGCTATATTACAAGTAGAACACATAGAAATAATAAACTATATATGTTCAAAACAATAAGAGATTCGGAAGGATGTGGAAAGAATGAAACGAGATTATTATGAAGTGCTTGGGCTGTCAAAGGGCGCAGAGGATAAAGAAATAAAGAGAGCATATCGTAAGCTGGCGAAGAAGTATCATCCGGACACGAATCCTGGGGATAAAGAAGCGGAGAAGAAATTCAAAGAAGTGACGGAGGCGTACTCTGTACTGAGTGATCCGGAGAAGAAGAAACTGTATGACCAGTTCGGTCATGCTGCATTTGATCAGAGCGGTGCTGCAGGTTCCGGATACGGAAATGCCGGTACAGGTGGCTTTGGAGGATTCGGCGGAAACGGCGGATTCAAAGGCGGTACTTACCGTAGTTATGGTGGACCGGGAAGTGGATATCAGGAGTATCATTTCGAAGGTGGCGACATGGATGATATGTTTGATGACATTTTCGGAAATATGTTCCATGGAGGAAGTGCTTCAGGTCGCAGCAGAAGGACATCAGGATTTACCGGAGGATTTGGAGGTGAAAGCTTTAGATCAAAAGGTTCTGATATCAAGGCAGGTATCACTGTAGGATTTGATGAGGCTGCATTTGGTGGAGATAAGGTTATTACACTGAGTAATCCGGAAAATCCGGGACAACCGGGACAGTCACTGAAGGTTCATATTCCAGCAGGTATTGATAACGGAAAGTCAATCCGTTTAAGAGGAAAGGGAATGCCGGGAACCGGTGGTGGTGAAGCCGGAGATCTTCTGTTGAAAGTAACAGTTGCTCCGAAACCTGGATATGAGCGGAAAGGTATGGATGTATATACAACCGTATCTGTTCCGTATACAACAGCTGTGTTCGGAGGTGAGGCATTGGTCCATACACTGTATGGAGATGTTATGTGTAAGATTAAAGAGGGAACACAATCGGGTTCCAAGATTCGTCTGAGAGGTAAGGGAATTGTTTCGATGAAAGATTCATCCGTTCACGGAGACCAGTATGTGACGATTCAGATTGAAGTGCCAAGAAACTTAAGTTTGCAGGCAAGACAGAAATTAAAAGAGTTTGAAGAAATCTGTCAGGGGAGTTCAAGAACAGCATAAATAAATGAAAAGACCAGAGGCTTGTTTTACAAATTGAAACAAGAACCTCTGGTCTTTTCTGCTGTTTAGAATATTGCTGTAGCTGTTTAGAAGTTACTGTGAGCAGTAACGTTTTGCACAGGTACAATTTATAGCCACTGACTCAGAAATTTGAAGCCAGTAACAAACGAATTATAATTGGGATTCTGCTAGTCACGTTCCCAACGACCGGAAGCACCACATGGAAGAACCAATCCTGAATCTGTAACAGGAAGTCCGATCTCCTGAGAATCTACATGTCCGTTCCAAGGTTTTAATTCAGTTGAGATCATGTAGGTAAGTACGGCAGGAGCAAGTCCTGTTGTATAAGAATTCACAAGGAAGAACAGTGCATCCTTGGAAAGAATCTTTGTACAAAGCTTGATGAGTGGATGGATCATATCTTCAATCTTCCAGATCTCGCCTTTTGGTCCACGCCCATATGATGGCGGATCCATAATGATTGCATCATAAGTGTTGCCACGGCGGATCTCGCGCTCAACGAACTTCACACAGTCATCGACAAGCCAGCGGATCGGTGCATCTCCCAGACCGGAAGAAACCGCATTCTCCTTTGCCCATGTCACCATACCCTTAGATGCATCTACATGAGTAACCTGCGCTCCGGCAGCTGCCGCTGCAAGTGTAGCACCTCCGGTATAAGCAAAAAGGTTCAGCACCTTGACCGGACGTCCAGCATTCTTAATCTTTTCAGAGAACCAGTCCCAGTTAGTTGCCTGCTCAGGGAAGAGTCCTGTGTGCTTGAAACTAAATGGTTTTAAATTAAATGTGAGAGAACCGTAATGGATCTGCCACTGCTGTGGGAGACTAAAAAACTCCCATTCACCGCCACCCTTTTTGCTACGGTGATAATGTCCGTTCATCTCTTTCCAACCGCGGTTCTTCTTAGGAGTATCCCAGATGACCTGCGGGTCAGGACGGACAAGAAGATAATTTCCCCAACGCTCAAGCTTTTCGCCACCTGAGCAGTCAAGAATTTCGTAATCTTTCCAATTATCTGCAATCCACATGAATTAGTTAATCCTTTCTAAAAAAAATACTTGTAATCATACAGAGACAATCTCAAAAAACGATACATTTTTGAAATTGTTTCGTTTTATATCGTCTATAACATTTCTATTATAATAGAAAGTCCTATGGTAATGCAATGAAAATTTTCAGATTCAGAAATCAAGTGTTGCCAGCCGGTATTGTTCACACGATGTGTGAACAGCATTCTTATAACGGGACTGGTTAAAATGCACTATAAACCTACTAAACACATAGGAATATAAAAACAAAACGCCGAAAACATATAAAACCTATTGACGTAGTAGGTTAATAAGGTGTATCATACGCCTATCGAATCTGAGATGCGAAAAAGTAACAACGTTACATCAAATGATAGATGGAGTGATGAGTATGATAAAAGTAGAACATGCAAACAAAACATTTTCCGGGAAATACGGTACAGTACATGCGCTGCAGGATGTTAGCATTCATGTAGAGAAAGGTGACATCTACGGAATTATTGGATTTTCCGGAGCAGGTAAATCAACTTTGATCCGGTTGGTAAATGGATTAGAGACACCGGATACGGGAAATGTTATAGTCCAGGGAGAAAATCTTGGGAATCTGAAAAAAACGCAGCTTCGCAAGCTTAGAAGAAAAATCGGAATGGTTTTTCAGCAATTTAATCTTCTTGAATCAAAAACAGTGTATCACAACATTGCATTGCCATTGATTCTTGAAAAGGCACCAAAGGAAGAGATTGATAAGAAAGTAAAAGAAGTACTCCGGTTTGTAGAACTGGAAGATAAGAAAGATGTTTATGTAAGCCAGCTTTCGGGAGGACAGAAACAGAGAGTGGGAATCGCAAGGGCACTGACAACAACACCGGACATCCTGCTCTGTGACGAGGCAACAAGTGCACTGGATCCACAAACTACAGAATCCATTCTGAAACTGCTTAAGAAGATCAACCGGGAGATGGGAGTTACAATCCTTCTGATCACACATCAGATGCAGGTCGTTCAGATGATCTGTAATAAAGTAGCAGTTATGGAGAACGGACAAGTAGTAGAGGCCGGAAGTGTGCTTGATGTATTCGGAAAGCCACAGGCACCTGTTACAAGAAGATTCGTTCAGACTGTAGTAAATGATCAGATTCCGGAAAGCATTCTAAGTCTTGTGAAAGAACAGAAAGAACATTTCCGGGTAGAGAGGCTTAAGTTTATCGGAAGCAGTGTAAAACGACCTGTGATTTCAGATATCTGTCATGTGGATGGAATTGTAGTAAATATTCTGGGAGCGACCGTGCAGGAATTGCAGGAGAATGTAATGTGTGTGTTCATTTTGCAGTTGATCGGAACGGAAGAGAAAATATTAGAAGCTGAGAAACAGATTGATGAGAATGGAGTAATCAGAGAAAGAGTGGAGGCGATTTAATGGAACAAGAGTATTTTGGAGTATCACTGGAAAAGTTACTGACCAGTGGTGGACAGACATTATATATGGTTGCATGGTCACTGATTATTGGAACAATCATAGGAATTATTTTGGCACTGGTCCTTGTGCTTTGCCGTAAGGGAGGACTGATAGAGAATCTGATCCTTTACAATATTGTAAGTATCTACATTAATATAGTAAGAAGTATTCCATTTGTGATCTTACTGGTAGCGATCATGCCGTTGACAAGGGCAATTGTTGGAACGACCATCGGAAGTACAGCATCACTTGTTCCGCTTGTTATTTATATCAGTCCATATCTTGCACGCTTGATGGAAAATAGCTTACTGGAGATTAATCCGGGTATTCTGGAAGCGGCTGAAGCAATGGGGGCATCTACTTGGCAGACAATTCGTTATTTTCTGCTTCCGGAAACACTTGGCTCTATCGTACTTGCATTGACAACAGGTACGATCGGATTGCTTGGTGCATCAGCAATGGCCGGATATGTAGGCGGCGGAGGTGTCGGAGACCTGGCACTGACTTATGGATATCAGAGGATGAATACACCATTGATGATTTTTACTGTAGTTGTACTGGTTGTATTTGTACAGATCCTTCAGCTTGCAGGAAATACAATTTCAAGAAAACTCAGACAACATAGATAATCGATTAAGAAAGAACGAGGAGAATTATATTATGAAAATCAAGAAAATTATTGCAGGATTATTAGTAGCGACAACAGCATTCAGCCTGGCAGCATGCGGAAATTCAGGTTCAGGAGATACGAAGAAAAGTGACGCGGATACATCAGAGAAAAAGGAAATCGTCTATGGAAAATCCCAGGGACCATATACAGAACTTTTCGAAGATGCAATTGTTCCAATTCTTGAAAAAGAAGGATATACTCTGAAAGCTGTTGACCTCTCAGATCTTCAGACAGCAGATGTTGCACTGAATGACGGAGATGTAGATGTCAATGTAGAACAGCATACAGCATACATGGACAGTTTCAATCAGAGTTATAACGCAGATCTGGTTGCAATCAGTCCGATTCCAACTGTTCCGGCAGGAGTTTATTCAGAAAAATACGATTCTGTAGATGAAATCCCGGATGGTGCGAAGGTTGCAGTCCCAAATGATGCGTCCAACACAGCACGCTGCTATCTGATGCTTCAGAAAATCGGTTGGATTAAGCTTGACGAGAAGGCTGATCCATCTACAGTTACACAGGATGATATTGTAGAGAACCCACATAATATTGAATTTACAGAAATGAACAGCATGACAATTCCGGCAGCAGAATCTGATTTCGATTATATTGCAATCACAGGAAGTGTTGTATATAATGCAGGCATTGATGCTTCTACAGCACTGGCCAATGAAGATATTTCAGATTATCTTGTACTTCAGGTTGTTGTAAAAGAAGAGAACAAAGATGCAGATTGGGCACAGGCAATCGTGGACGCATACCACTCAGATGAATTCAAACAGTATATGAAAGAAAACAATGATGGATTATGGTGGATCCCGGAGGAGCTTCAATAATTAAGAAAGGCAGTGATGAAAATGGATCAGACAGAAAAATTAATCCTGGAAGCAATCGATCAGCACAGAGATGAAATCATTGAATTTGCCAGAGATATATACGATCATGGAGAACTTGGATATAAAGAATTCAATACAGCAGAAAAATTCATAAAGAAGATGAAAGAATTAGGTCTGCGCACAGAAACCGGACTTGCAATTACAGGAACAAAAGCGTATTTAAATGAAGAAAAGAAAGATACAGCAAGCCTTGCACTTCTTGGAGAGCTTGATGCACTTAGGATTCCGGAGCATGCTCATGCGAATCCAGAGACAGATGCGGCACATTGCTGCGGACATCATGCACAGATGGCTGGAATCTTTGGTGCGGCACTGGCTCTTACAGTTCCGGAGATCGCGGAAAAACTGGATGGACAGGTGGTATTTTTTGCAACACCGGCGGAAGAGTATGGTGAAATTGGATTCAAAAATGAACTGCGTGCACAGGGAAAAATAAAATATGGCGGTGGAAAATGTGAGCTGCTTCGTATCGGCGCATTTGATGATATTGATCTTTGTATTACACATCACATTGCACCGGGGGATGACATCATAGTAGGAAGTGGAACCGGAAATGGATTTGTATCTAAAGTGATCCGTTGTTTAGGTAAGGCAGCCCATGCGGCAGGAACACCGGAACAAGGTGTAAATGCTCTGTCGGCGGCGTCACTTGGTCTGCAGGCACTCGGTCTGAATCGAGAGACATTCCGTGATGAGGATTGTGTCCGTGTCCATCCGATCATTACAAAGGGTGGCAACCTGGTAAATGTAGTGCCTGATGAAGTTGTAGTAGAGACATTGGTAAGAGCTAAAACAATCGAGGCATTTACAGATGCAGCGAAGAAAACAGACCGATCCTTTCACGCAGGGGCTACTGCAATGGGAGCGAAGGTTGAAATCACAACACTTCCGGGGTATCTTCCGACACTTGCGGAAGAAGCACTCCCAGAATTAAAAAGAGCAGCAGAACTTTCTGCACCGGAAATAAATGTGATCGAGGCCTCGGGACATACGGGAGGATCTACAGATGTCGGTGATGTCCAGCACTTAATGCCTGTATATACATTTAATACAGGTGGTGTAAAGGGTGGACTCCATCAGGTAGAATTTGAAGTGACGGATGAGGAAGAAGCTTATATTGTCACTGCGAAGATGTTTGCACTTGGAGCCTATGGACTTTTGAAAGAAAAAGCAGCAAGAAGCAGAGAACTTGTTAAAAATTATAAGCCGGTATTTGAAAATTCAGCAAAGTATGCGGAGTTTATGGATCAGTTTGATTCGAAAGAAGTGTTAGAATAATTCTATACATTTCCCTACTTTTATGGTATAATTTAAAAGTTATTTTAATGATTTATCGATTTAATGTGATGAACAGTCGCGTAATAATATCATAAAAGAAAGGAATTGAAGAAGTATGTTATCTACGATAGAATCAGTAAATAGTGCTGTGAATAACTTTATCTGGGGCGTTCCGGCTATGATCTGCATTATTGGAGTCGGGCTTTACTTAAGTATCCGGACCGGCTTCCTTCAGATCAGAAAATTCCCGTATGCGATGAAAGTGACGATCGGAAGAATGCTCCGCAAAAGAGATGCATCTGACGGTGCACTGACTCCATTCCAGGCAGTTTGTACCGCGCTGGCGGCGACGGTCGGAACAGGAAATATCGCCGGAGTCGCCGGTGCTATTGCAATCGGAGGGCCGGGCGCAGTGTTCTGGATGTGGATCTCAGCACTTCTTGGAATGTGTACAAAGTTTTCAGAAGTTACTCTTGCAGTTCATTTCCATGAGACGAATGCGGAAGGAGATCGTGTCGGCGGACCGATGTATTATATCAAAAATGGCCTGAAAAAGCATTGGCACTGGCTGGCTTATCTGTTCGCTGCATTCGGAGTTCTGACTGTATTTGGAACGGGAAATGCAACACAGGTGAATACAATTACAACAGCAATCGATTCTGCACTTTTTAATTATGGAATCATAGAAAAGGATTCTGTTGGAACATTAAATCTGATTATCGGAATTGTACTTGCTATCCTGATCGGCATGATCCTTCTTGGAGGAATTAAGAGAATTGGACAGGTTACAGAAAAGCTTGTTCCATTTATGGCAGCAATTTATGTGATTCTGGCACTTGGCGTTGTTGTTCTGAATTTCCAGAACATTCCGAGCGTATTTGGATCCATTTTCGAAGGCGCATTTTCACCGGCATCTGTGACCGGAGGCGCCGTGGGATCTTTCTTTATGAGTATGAAGAAAGGTGTTTCCAGAGGAATCTTCTCTAATGAGGCAGGACTTGGTACAGGTTCTATCGCACATGCATGTGCAGATACGAAAAAGCCTGTAAAGCAGGGATTTTTCGGAATCTTCGAAGTATTTGTTGATACCATTGTAATCTGTACATTGACAGCACTCGTTATTCTGTGCAGCGGTGTTCCGGTTGGATATGGAGAGGCGGCAGGAGCAGAACTTACTATTCTTGGATTTACATCCACTTATGGAAACTGGGTATCTATCTTTACAGCGGTTGCAATGTGCTGCTTCGCATTTTCTACGATTATCGGATGGGGATTATATGGAACAAGATGTGTGGAATTCCTTCTTGGTACAAAAGCGAATAAGCCATTTATGGTACTCTATGCGTTGGTTGCAATCGTCGGTGCAACAATGGAACTTGGTCTGATGTGGAATATCGCAGAGACATTTAATGGTCTGATGGCAATCCCGAACCTGATTGCAGTATTCTTATTGTCAGGTGTAGTTGTAAAGCTTGTGAAAGAATATTTTGCAGGAGAAGGAAAAGAAAGTTAAAAATAAAACTAGATATAGAAGATTTAAAGCTCTGGTGTTTTTTGAAATCACCGGAGTTTTCTTAATTGAGCAATAAAAAACATCTTATATCCCCCCACCTGGCTTGTGGGTTTATTCTGTTTCTTATACAATAAATTGCATTGAAAGAAAATAGACAGCATGAGGAGAAAACGATGAAACGAAGAAAACTATCACAGGTGATCGTGGTAACATTAGCAGTCTGCATGTTGGCAGGTTGTGTACTTACAGGCTGTGGAAGCAAATCAGACAATACAAATAAAGAGACTACACAAAACGGGTCTATATTAATCTATGGAAGTAATGATTACACAAGGATCAATCCGGCTATTGATGAGCATGGAGAGATTAATCTGCTCCTCTTTGATGGGCTGACAGCACATGATGAGAATAATGAGGTAGTACCGGGACTGGCAGAATCCTGGGAGCTGGATGACGCGACAAATACTTATACATTCCATCTTAGGGATGATGTAAATTGGCATGATGGAGAAAAATTCACGGCAGATGATGTTGAGTTTACGATCAAAGCAATCATGGATCCGGACAATGAATCAGAGATTGCTTCTAATTACGAGGATGTTACAGCAATCAATGTGATCGATGATAAGACAATTTCTTTTACACTTCGGGATAAGAATGTGGCATTTCTCGACTATATGACAATTGGTATCCTTCCGAAACACTTACTGGAAGGCAAGGATATGCAGACAGATGAATATTTCCATAATCCGATCGGAACGGGTCCGTATAAGATTCAGGAGTGGGATGAAGGACAGAGTATTACACTTGTAAAGAATGAGAATTATTATAAAGGAGCTCCGAAGATTGATACAATCGTGTTCAAGATTGTACCGGATGATAATGCAAAGGCACTTCAGTTAAAATCCGGTGAGATCAATCTGGCAAAGGTGACACCGAAGGATGCACAGAATTTCACAGATGATGATACTTTTACAGTATATGATATGAAGACAGCAGATTACAGAGGTATCCTTTATAACTTTAATAATGAGTTCTGGCAGAGAAACAAAGATGCAATTCCTGCAATCAGTTATGCAATCGATCGTCAGAAGATGGTAAACAGTGTTCTTCTGGGAGAAGGAATTGTAGCTTATGGTCCGCTTCAGAGAAATAAATATAATAATGAAGATGTAGAGAAATACTCTTATGATCCGGCAAAAGCAAAAGAAGTGTTAGAAGCAGCCGGCTGGACGTTGGGAGATGACGGAATCTATGAGAGAAACGGAGAGAAGCTTTCTTTTACAATTAATGTGATGGAAGGTGATCAGGTGCGCGCAGATCTTGCGGCTATCGCATGTCAGCAGCTGAAAGAAGTTGGAGTTGATGCAAAAGCACAGGTTCAGTCAGAAATCGACTGGGCAAATCAGGAAGCATTTTTGATCGGATGGGGAAGCCCGTTTGATGCTGATGACCATACATATAAAGTGTTTGGTACAGATAAAGGAAGTAATTACAGTGGATATTCCAATGAACAAGTAGACACTTATCTGACACAGGCAAGACAGACAAGTGATGAGAATGAGCGTAAAGAAGCATATGCAAAGTTTCAGGTTGCACTTGCAGAAGATCCGGCATATACATTCTTCTGTTATTGCGATGTAGATTATGTGACGAATAAGAAGATCCAGGGAATTACAAAGGATACAGTTCTTGGCCATCATGGTGTTGGAATTTTCTGGAATGTAGAGGATTGGACAATCGAATGAAAATAGAAGAAATACTGGCAGTGAAGCATTTGTCAGTTGAATTTCAAACTTCAGATGGAAAGAAACAAGTAGTAAAGGACGTCTCCTTGTCGTTAAGACAAGGGGAGGTCCTTGCTCTTGTTGGAGAGTCAGGATGTGGAAAGACTGTACTGTGCCGATCAATTTTGAAATTACTGCCCAAGAGTGCGTCTGTGACAGGCGAAGCCATTCAATATAAAGATCAGAACTTGATCGGATATAATGAAAAAGAGATGCAGCAGATCCGAGGACATGGAATCGCGATGGTCTTTCAGGATCCACAGAGTACGTTAAACCCGACGATGACAGTTGGAAGTCAGATGGAAGAGGCTATTTTGCTGCATGAAAAAGCTTTAAATCAGAAGAAAAGAGAGAAAGATTTCGAGAAAAATAAGAAGAAATCAGCAAAAGAGCGGGCAATCGAACTGATGAAGCTCGTTGGGATCAAAGACGCAGAGCAGCGTTATGATCTATATCCGTATCATTTTTCAGGTGGAATGCGTCAGAGATGTGTGCTTGCAATAGCACTTGCCTCAAATCCAAAGCTTTTAATTGCGGATGAACCGACGACAGCGCTGGATGTGACAATCCAGGCGGAGATTCTGAAACTGTTGAAAAAATTACAGAAAGAATTGAATTTAAGTATTCTGTTTATCACACATGATCTCGGAGTTGTTGCTCAGATCGCAGACCGGGTTGCTGTAATGCAGGATGGAAATATCGTGGAATTGGAAGAAGCAAAACAGCTTTTCACAGCTCCAAAACATTCTTATACAAAGAAATTGCTTCATGATCATCCTTATTATATGCATAGAAATGAATCAAAATTAATAAGTGAATCAGAATTGCATGAAAAACTGGTAGAAATCTCACATTTGTCCTACTTCTATCCTTTAGATAGAAAAAGGGTGTTTCAAGCGGTGAAAGATGTGTCCTTTGAGATACGAAGAGACGAGATTTTTGGACTGGTAGGTGAGTCAGGCTCCGGAAAGTCAACGGTTGGAAAATGTCTGATGGGGATTCTAAGTCCGAAAGCAGAAACATTTTCTTATAATGGGATAAATCTTCTTGATAAAAAAGCAAAAAAGAAAAATGCGAGAAGACTGCAAAAAGAGCGGCAGATGATCTTTCAGGGTTCAACATCTTCCTTAAACCAGAAAATGAAGGTAGAGAGAATCCTGGCGGAACCACTGGAAATCCATAAAATATTTTCTGACAGGAAAGAACAGCATAAATTTCTATGTGAAATGATGGAAGAGGTAGAATTGCAGGAAGAACAGCTTCAGGTACGACCACCGGAATTATCAGGTGGACAGAGACAGAGAGTTGCAATCGCAAGGGCATTTGCAATGAAGCCGAAGCTCTTGATCGCAGATGAGCCAATCGCTTCACTTGATGTGACAACGCAGGCACAGATGGTGAAGTTGTTTCGGCATTTACAAAGAGAACATGACTGTGCAATCCTTTTTATTGCGCATGATCTTTCAATGGTGCGTCTGTTGTGCGACCGTGTCGGAGTGATGAAGGATGGAAAACTTGTGGAGATAGGAGAAACCGAGCAGGTGTTTGAACATCCGCAGCATTTATATACGAAGAAACTTCTGGAGGCGATTCCGATTCCGGAGATTTCAGGAGAGGAGCAGAGTGATGAAGAAACAATGGCTTAGAAAAATCGGACTGATCTTGCTATCTGTTTTTGTGCTCTCACTTCTTGTGTTTGTAATGTCGCGGTTGGCACCCGGGGATCCGCTGGTTTCTTATTATGGAGAACGTGCGGAGAGAATGTCGGTGGAAGAACATGAGCATGCAATGGAACGACTTGGATTAAACGAACCCATCCCTGTTCAGTATGTGAAATGGCTTGGAAATGCTTTTCAGGGGGAGTTTGGAATCTCTTATAAATATAAACAAGATGTTCTTACAGTGATCGAGGGACGTTTAGTCAATACATTATTGCTTGGCGGAATTGGTTTTATCCTGACATTTGGACTGGCACTTTTGCTTGGAATTTTCTGTGTGTATTATGAAAATCAGATTCCAGACCGGATTTTGCGAAAGGTGGGAACAATCACAAGCTGTATTCCGGAATTCTGGTTGTCACTTATATTGATTTTGATTTTTAGTGTGAATCTAAAGCTCCTTCCGGGAAGTGGGGCATATGATCTTGGCCAATCGGCAAATCCGTTGAGCAGATTGACGCATCTGATTCTTCCGCTGACAGTTGTTGTGCTGAGCCACCTTTGGTATTATGCGTATCTGATCCGTAACCGATTGTTGGAAGAAACTAGAAAAGACTATGTTTTACTGGCAAAGGCAAAAGGAATGTCACGAAAAAGAGTATTGTTCTTTCACTGTGTGAAAAATATTATGCCATCGTTCATCAGTCTGATGGCAATTTCACTTCAGCATGTGATCGAAGGGACGTATATCGTGGAAATGGTATTTTCCTATCCGGGAATCGGAACGCTTTCTTTTGAAAGTGCAAAATATCATGACTATAATATGCTGATGGTGCTTTGCGTATTTACCGGTATTTTTGTTATTGCAGGAAATGTGATCGGACAGTCTGTCAGTGAATGGATCGATCCAAGAATGAAAGAGATAAAAATGACAGGAAAGGCAGATGTGGTATGAGGTGGAGAAAATGAAAAAAGCGAAAAAAAATAATGCCGTTATCATTGCCGGAAGTATTCTTGCAGTCATCGTATTTGCCTGTGTTTTCTGTCGTTTCTTTATGACGAAAGACCCTACATACATGGATCTGAAGAACTGCAACATTTCACCGAATAAAGAGTTCTTTTTTGGAACGGATACGATGGGAAGAGATATTTTTTCAATGATTTTATACGGTGGTAGAATATCGCTGTTTATCGGGTTGATATCCACCGTGTTATCGACTACGATTGCGGTAATCTACGGATCCTTCAGTGGAATCGCACCGGAGTGGCTTGATGAACTGATGATGCGTTTTACAGAAATTTTATTGAGTATTCCTTCAATTCTGTTAATTATCTTTCTTCAGGCACTGGCAGGAAAGAACTCAGTTGTTGCAATCACCGTAGTGATTGGGTTTACCAGTTGGATGAATATTGCAAAAATGGTACGCACTGAGGTACGACAGCTCCGTGAGAGTGAATATCTGATTGCTGCAAAATGTATGGGTGGAAGTTTCTGGCATATTTTACGTGTGCATTTGCTGCCGAATTTTGTTTCATCGATTATGTTTATGGTCGTGATGAACATCAGAAGTGCAATCATAGCAGAGTCAACATTGAGCTTTCTTGGGATTGGCCTTCCGATGGAAATCATTTCTTGGGGGAGCATGCTCTCGCTTTCTGAAAAGGCATTGATGACAAACTCCTGGTGGATCATTCTGATTCCGGGAATTGTGCTTGTGATCACGTTACTGTGTATTACAGAGCTGGGAGAAGCTTTGCGTAAAAATGTGAATCAGAAAGAAGGAAATTTATAGAGAATTTCTATAGAATAGTTTGATAACCTATAGTAAAAATGTTATACTGAAAAACAGAAGCCTGGAGGTTGAAATACCTGAACGAATAGGTAAAGGAGAGCGATAGAATGGTAACAGTAAATGCTATGGGAGATAAATGCCCGGTTCCGGTAATTAAGACAAAGAAAGCATTAGATGCTTTGACAGCTCCGGAGACAATAGAAGTTCTCGTTGACAATGAGACAGCAGTGGCTAATGTGACTAAGATGGCACAGAGTACAGGCGCAGCAGTAACACAGGAGAAGCTTGGAGAGGATGAATATAAAGTGACAATTCAGGCACTTGCAGGAGAAGGAACTCAGACAGCACCGGCTGGTGCGGTTTGCGATTGTGTTCCGACAGGGGATACGGTAGTTGTGATTTCTTCTGACAAGATGGGAAGTGGAAATGATGAGCTCGGAAAAGTGCTGATTAAAGGTTGCATCTTTGCAATCACACAGCTTGATGAGCTTCCAAAGAAGATGATCTTCTACAACGGTGGCGCTAAGATCACATGTGAAGGATCTGACTCTCTGGAGGATCTGAAGAATCTGGAAAGCCAGGGCGTTGAGATTGTGACTTGCGGAACATGTCTGGATTATTATGGAATGAAAGACAAGCTTGCAGTAGGAACAGTTACAAATATGTATGACATTGTCGAGTCTATGAATAATGCAGGTAAGATTGTGAAACCTTGTTAGAAACATGGGAACAGTTACAGTAATTTGAAAATGTGATGGAAAAGCTGCTGCAACAGCTTTTTTGTATACCGAGGGAATTATTTTGAAAAAGTATTCGAAAGGAAGTGGGCGAAATGAGTAAGGGACTCAAAGAGATTCATCTGACACAGATGACAAAGACAGCTGGTTGAGCGGCCAAAATCGGTCCTGAGACCCTTGCCCAGGTTCTGGGTAAGCTGCCTAAATTTTCCGATGAGCGTCTGCTTGTCGGTGTTGAGACATCAGATGATGCCGCAATTTATAAAATATCGGATGAGACTGCCATGATACAGACACTGGATTTCTTCACACCGGTTGTGGACGATCCGTATCTGTTCGGACAGATTGCAGCGGCGAACTCCTTAAGCGATGTATATGCAATGGGAGGAGAGCCGAAGGTTGCATTGAATATTGTATGTTTTCCAAATTGTCTGGATCCGGAGATCTTAGGGGAGATCTTGCGAGGCGGAGCAGACAAGGTGTTAGAAGCAGGAGCCGTTCTGGTCGGAGGTCATTCGGTGCAGGATGATGAACCGAAATACGGACTCTCGGTAACAGGCTTCGTTCACCCGGATAAGATTTATAAGAATTACGGGTGTCAGCCGGGAGATGTGCTGGTTCTGACCAAACAGCTTGGAAGTGGTATTGTGAATACAACAGTGAAAGCACAGATGGCTTCCGAAGCAGCCGCAGATGAAGCTGCGAAAGTAATGGCTTCATTGAATCAGAGAGCGAAAAGAGCAATTGAGAAACACACGATCCACGCATGTACAGATGTGACGGGATTTGGATTGCTGGGACATTGTACAGAGATGGCTGAGGCAAGTGACATGACTCTGGAATTATATCCGGAGCAGATTGAATATATGACAGAAGCGATTGCATATGCAAGGATGGGACTCGTTCCGGCAGGAGCATATAAGAACCGGGAGTTTGCAGCAGAAGGACTGGATGCAGGAGATATAGAAGAGGTCTATTTAGATCTGATCAGCGATCCGCAGACTTCAGGAGGACTTCTTGTCAGTGTCCCAAGAGAAGAATTAGATTGTTTGTTAGCAGATTTTGAGGCAGTGGGAATGGAAACGAAAGTTTCAGTTGTAGGCTGCGTCAAAGAGCGGCAGGAAAAACTCATCCAACTAAAAAAAGGAAAAATGGAAATGCTGTAAGAGATTTCTTGTTACTGTTCACAGTGCTCTGTGAGCAGTAACGGTTTCTTGCGGCATTTCGCTGTAGAAAGAGAAAATAAGGAGCAGCAGTAGTTGGAACAGTTAGATCAGAATAAGAAAAGAGAAAATTTACAGAAAGAAAAGAATCAGATCTTCCGCCTGCTTCCGCGAGTAGATGACTTGATGAAGAAAGAAAATGTTCAGAGACTGGCAGAGAAAGAAGGATATGAGCGTGTTCTCGGAGCAGTCAGAGATTCTGTAGAGAATCTGAGAAATGAAATCTCACAAGGAATCAAAAAGGGAATCAGTGAGCATGAAGCGAAAGAAATGATTCAGAAATTTCTGTATGAGATAGAATCAAGTTCAAAGAAATCAGAAGTGAACCATCTTCTGGAACAAGAACAGAAAAAGGAGATTCAACCAGTTTATAACGGAACAGGAGTAATCCTTCATACCGGGCTTGGACGTGCAACGCTTAGTCATGAGATTGCGGAAAAACTGAAAGCAGTTGCAGAGAACTATTCCAGTCTGGAATATGATTTACAGACTGGAAAACGTGGAAACAGGACCGGATATGCAGAAGAATTGCTTTGTCAGATCACGGGAGCAGAAGCGGCAATTGTTGTGAATAACAATGCCGGAGCTGTACTTCTTGCCCTGAGTGCATTGACAAAAGGAGGAGAAGTGATCGTCTCCAGAGGAGAACTTGTTGAAATCGGAGGGAAATTCCGCATTCCGGAAGTTCTTGAATTAAGCGGTGCTATTTTGAAAGAAGTCGGGACAACCAATCGTACAAGGATAGAAGATTATAAAGCAGCAGTCAGTGAAAAGACGAAAGCATTTTTGAAAGTCCACACAAGTAATTACAGAATTGTCGGGTTTACAGAATCGGTAAGTGCAGAAGAATTGTATGAATTAAGTACTGGTCTGATAGAGTGCACGCAGGAATTGCCACCTGAAAACTTCGAGAATCATACGGAACGAAGTGGAATTCCAGTGATTGAAGATCTGGGCAGTGGTGTACTTATAAATCTGGAGGAATATGGTTTATCCAAAGAACCAACCGTACAGGAAGAAGTAAAGGCCGGTGCAGATGTTGTTTGTTTTAGTGGTGATAAACTATTTGGTGGAGCACAGGCCGGAGTCCTTGTAGGAAAGAAAAAATATATTGATCAGATGCGTAATCATCCATTGCTTCGGGCTCTTCGGGCAGATAAATTTACAATGACAGCGATAGAAGAAGTGTTGAAATGTTATCTGGATCAGAAAGAAGCGGTTCAAAAGATTCCAACATTGAGAATGCTGACAAGACCTGTGGAGGAAATAAAAGAGAAAGCAAGAGTCTGTGCTGATAGATGGAATCAAGAGGGAGCGTCCGTTCAGATTCGAGTGGAAAAATGTATTTCTAAGGCTGGTGGCGGTGCACTTCCTGAGACGGAGATTCCAAGTTATGGAGTAGCATTGGAATCAACAGAGATCACCGTTGAAGAATTAGAAAGCAGGATGAGAAATCTTTCAGTTCCGGTAATTGGAAGAATAAAGGAAGGGCGTTTCCTTCTGGATATGAGAACGTTCTCGGAAGAAGGAATCGAATATCTGGCGACACAGATCAGACATGTTATGGAAAGAAAGCATAACTAAGAAAGAAAAACAGCATTAAGAAAGGGACTGCATTAGATGGAAAGACATGTGATCATCGGAACTGCCGGACATATCGATCATGGTAAGACGACACTGATCAAGGCATTAACGGGAAGAGATACAGACCGTCTGAAAGAAGAGAAAGCACGTGGAATCACAATTGATCTAGGGTTTACATGGATGGATTTGACAGACGGAGAGCGTGTCGGAATCATTGATGTTCCCGGTCATGAGAAATTTATCTCTAATATGACTGCAGGTGTGGTAGGAATGGACCTTGTTCTTCTTGTAATTGCAGCAGATGAGGGGATTATGCCACAGACAAGAGAACATCTGGCAATTTTACGCCTTCTGGGTGTTGAGAATATCCTTGTTGTTTTGAATAAATGTGACCTTGTGGATGAGGAATGGCTGGAGATGGTAGAACAGCAGATCTGTGAAGAAATGCAACAGTTGCTTACAGTAGGTCAGAGAAATGATCAGGTAGAAGATAAGCTGGAATATAATGTGGACATTGTACGTGTTTCAGCAAAATCAGGAGCCGGAATAGAAGAATTAAGAAGTCAAATCCTGAAATGTGTAAAAAAGCAGAAAGAAATGTGGAAAATTCCTGCATTTCCAAGACTTCCTGTGGACAGAGTATTTTCAATTAAAGGAAGCGGAACAGTTGTGACGGGAACACTTCTTGATGGGAAAATTCATTCGGGAGATCGGGTGATGATCTATCCACAACAAACTTCGTGCAGAGTTCGTGGAGTTCAGGTGCATGAGCAGGAGGCAGAAGCTTGTGAAGCAGGTCAGCGAAGCGCACTGAACCTGGTTCAGACGGACCGAAGACAGAGCAGTGATGGGAAGTTTGTGTATCGAGGAAATGTGATCGCACCGGAAGGAAGCATGAAAGTCAGCCGCTATGTGAATGCAAAACTGACACTTCTTCCACAAAGTAAAAGAAGTATTGAACATCAGACTCGATTACATTTTTATAGCGGAACAACAGAAGTTCTGTGCAGAGCAGTTCCGTTGTCCTGTGAGAAAGTTGAGCCGGGGGAATCAGCCTATGTCCAATTAAGGTTAGAAGAACCTGCTGCGTTTTGTCCAGGGGACAGGTTTATTGTCCGATTTTATTCACCACTCGAGACAATCGGTGGAGGAATTATCCTTGAAATGGGAGAAAAAAAAGAGCGAAAATATCATGATGGGGTTTTACAAAGACTGGAACTGTTGGAAAACAATCTTTGGAATCAAGAAAATAAGTGTTCAAAGGAAATCCCGGATCAAGAAAAGAGCCTGCAGGAACAGATTTCTTTAGAAAAGAGAATTATGGATGAATTGGAAAGCTGGTTGTCTGCTCATCCATATCGAAGAGGAATGCCAAAGACAGTTCTTCTCAATCAGATCAGCAAAGGGAAAAAGGAACAGAATCGGGAAATTCAGAAATGTCTTATACTATTGGAGGAACATGGAAATGTCGGTTGTATAAGGTTGCAACAGGAAAATTCTAGTATAGAGCTGATTTCTCCGGAGGGATATAAAGTAAAAGAGACGGAAGAAGTTTCTAAATTAAGAGAAATCTTTGCCAGTCAATCAGATGAGAATAAAGTTTTCTTTTTGAACAAAGTGGAATTGGAAACATTTTTTGAGTCAGCAAGAAAAACGAAAAAGAAAAGTGGAATGCAAAGTCAAGATGAATTGATGGAAATTCTGAATTATATGCAGGAAGAAAACGAAATTACAGAGGTTTGTGAGAGTGTTTATACAACAACAGAGATTACGTTTAAAATTAGAACAGAAGTAAGCCGTATGTTATCTGTATCTAAAGTGATTACACTGAGTCAGGTAAAAGAAGTATTTCAGACAAGCAGAAAAAATGCCAGATTGATTTTTGAATATACAGATCGAATCAGATTTACAGCAAAAGAAGGTGCACAGACAGAACGCTCCGCAGGAAATAAATTGCAAAGAGAACAAATCAGAGGAAAGTAAGGGGAGAGTGAATGAACTTAAAACAACTGGAAGCATTTGTGAAAGTAGCAGAAACAAAAAGTTTTTCGGAAGCGGCAAAGCAGTTATTCCTTACGCAGCCAACTATCAGTGCACATGTGTCTGCATTAGAAAAAGAACTGAATACCTGTTTCCTTATAAGAAATACAAGAGGAGTTGAGCTGTCAGAGAGTGGAAAAGAGCTTTATGCTTATGCGGTACAAATGCTTGAAATCGAAAAGACAATAAAAGGACGGTTTGGAAAAGAAATAAAACCGGAGGGAAATGTACTTCGTATTGGTGCTTCAACCGTACCGGCGCAATATATTCTTCCCAATGTAATGTCTACATTTCATGCAGAATATCCTGGTGAAAAATTGAAGCTTTTTGAGACAGACAGCGAAGGTGTTATCGATATGATTCTTTCCCATCATATTGATATTGGATTTACAGGAACCGTGATTGAGAAAGGAAACTGTAAATATCTTCCATTTTATGAAGACGAATTAGTTGTGCTTACTCCGTCAAATGAGAAATTTGTTGAAAAGCTTTGTGGTGGACAAATATTGGCGGATTGGATCATGGACGAGCCGGTGATCTTAAGAGAAGAAGGATCCGGAACAAAGAAAGAAGCAGAAAAAATGCTGGCAGAACAAGGGATTGATATAAAAAAATTGAAGCTGGCAGCATTGATGGAGAATCAGGAGACGATCAAAAGATCTGTAAGTAAAGGGATGGGAGTTACGATTTTGTCTAAACTTGCGGCAGAAGAGGAATTGAAAAATGGAACACTTCTGGCTTTTCCACTGGGCAGTCAAGGTGGAAAGAGAATGATCAACCTTGTCTATGATGCAGAATATCCGTTGCTTCCGGCAGCAGAGCGTTTTATAAAGATGATAAAGAGAATGTATTTGAAGAAAGAAAATACAGGGATAGGTGAATGCAAATAACACGCCCTATTTATAGAAAAAGCCTATAAATAGGGCAGATCCATTACGGATTCCTATTAGACGGAAACAGAAAAGAGAAGTATACTATAACTAGTGATTTGTATCTAAAAAGTAAACGATATAAACACATACAGAAAGGAAAAGAAGCCCTATGATCTACATGGATAATGCAGCAACTACATTACAGAAACCGGAAGAAGTAAAACAGGCGATTCTCTATGCTCTCGAGCATATGGGTAATGCAGGGAGAGGCGGAACAGAAGCTGCACTGGATGCTTCGAGAAGTATCTATGCAGTAAGGGAAAAGCTTGCAGATTTTTTTCATGCAGAAAGTCCGACAAGAATTGCATTTACTGCAAATTCTACAGAGAGTCTTAATATTGCATTAAAAGGTTTGTTTCAACCGGGCGATCATGTGATCACAACAGTGCTGGAACATAATTCAGTATTGCGTCCGCTGTATTGGTGTCAGGAACAGGGAGTAGAGCTTACAATTCTAAACTGTGACGAAAAGGGAAATCTGTCATATGAAGAGATGGAGAATGCGGTGCGGGAAAACACAAAAGCAATTGTGTGTACGCATGCTTCGAATCTGACAGGAAATATGATCAATCTGAAACGGGTAGGACAGATTGCATCGAAGAAGCATATTTTGTTTGTTGTGGATGCTTCTCAGACAGCAGGTGTTTATCCAATTGATGTGCAGGAACTTGGGGTTGATGTATTGTGCTTCACAGGACATAAAGGTCTGCTTGGACCGCAGGGAACCGGAGGACTTTATGTTAGGGAAGGTGTGGAAATTCGTCCGCTTCTGTGTGGAGGAAGTGGCGTGGATACTTATAACATGCATCATCCGTCCCAGATGCCGACGGCACTTGAGGCCGGAACTCTTAATGGGCATGGGATTGCAGGACTTGGCGCAGCGATTGATTATCTGAACCGTACAGGAATTGATGTGATCCGTGAGAAAGAACTTTATCTGATGCGCAGGTTTTATGATGGGATTTCTCAGATCCCGGATGTGAAAGTCTATGGAGATTTTACAGCAGAGGAAAGAGCTCCGATCGTGACTTTCAATCTGGGAGATTATGACTCTTCTGAAGTCAGTGATGAATTGAATGAAGTTTATGGGATTGCGACCAGACCGGGAGCACATTGTGCACCACTGATGCACAAAGCACTCGGTACAGTAGAACAGGGAGCTGTCCGATTCAGTTTTTCTCATTACAATACAGAAGAAGAGGTCGATTTTGCAATTCGTGCAATAAAAGAGTTGTAGAGAAAGAGAGGAAAAGGAAATGAATTTGTTTGATTCAAAGAAGAAACTGGGAATCGCCGGTGTCGTAATGGGTCTGGTAGCAGCAACACTTGCTTATTTTGGTAACCCAGCGAACATGGCAATCTGTATTGCGTGTTTTGTACGTGATACAGCAGGAGCACTTGGACTTCATTCCGCAGAACCGGTACAGTATGCAAGACCGGAAATCATCGGAATCGTCCTCGGTGCATTTATTATTTCAATTGCGACAAAAGAATATCGTGCAACAGCAGGATCTTCCACAATCGTACGTTTTGTACTCGGAATGATTCTTGTGATCGGAGCACTTGTATTCCTTGGATGTCCGCTTCGTATGGTGATACGTATGTCAGCCGGAGATCTGAATGCATGGGTGGCACTGATCGGATTTGCTCTTGGTGTTGCTACAGGCGTGTTTGCACTGAAGAAAGGTTTCAGCCTTGGGCGTGCACATGTGACAAATAAAGTGAGTGGAAGTGTACTTCCACTTCTTATGATCGGAGTGCTTGTACTTGCACTTGGAACAAATCTTTTAAAGAGTAGTACAGCAGGTCCGGGAAGTATGCATGCACCAATCATTATTTCTCTGATCGGTGGACTTCTCTTTGGAGCATTTGCTCAGAAATCAAGAATGTGTTTCGCAGGAAGTATCCGCGATATCATTCTTATGAAGAACTTTGACCTGATCACAATCATTGTAGGATTCTTCGCAGTTATGCTTGTATATAATGTTGCAACAGGACATTTTGTTCTTGCATTCAATACACCTGGAGTGATCGCTCACTCCCAGCACTTGTGGAGTATTCTTGGAATGTATGCAGTAGGATTTGCAGCAGTTCTTGCAGGAGGATGCCCGCTGCGTCAGCTTGTACTTGCAGGTCAGGGATCATCTGATGCAGGAGTAACAGTGATCGGTATGTTTGCAGGTGGAGCACTTGCACATAACCTTGGCCTGGCAGCAAGTGGAACAGCACTGAATGCTGAGACAGGTGAGATTGTAGCCGGAGCTGTTCCGCCAGCAGGTAAGATCGCAGCAATTATTTGTATTATTGTATGTTTTGTAATCGCATTTACAAACAAGAGAAGCGAAGCAAAATAAGGAGAAAATAGTTATGAGAGAAGTAGATGCAAGAGGATTATCTTGTCCAGAACCATTGATGCTGACAGCAGAAGCGATTAAAAGTGACAATAGTCCGGTAAAGGTTCTTGTGACAGAACCACATCAGAAAACAAATGTGGAGAAATTTGCAAAGGATCACGGAAAGAAAACAACAGTAGAAGAAATCGAAGATGGATTTGCTGTTGTGATCGAGTAAAATGAAATAGTAAAAAGCCCTGCTCCCTTTACTGAATGTGAATTTGGTAAAGGGAGCATTTTAGTAATGAAAAATGTTTTCTATTTGTCTGGTTTCGGTTATAATAAGAGAGTTGAGAAAAAGGAAAGTGTGAGGATAACAGCATGTATATTTCAACAAAATATCTGCATGTATTTCTTGATATCGGAGATGCGCTGCTTTCAAGCGGGGCGGAGATATTTCGTGTAGAAGATACATTGAACCGTATGGGATATGCATGCGGTGCAACACAGATGAATGTGTTCGTGATCACATCGAGTATTGTTATTACAATGGAATTTCCAGAAGAAAATGTACGAACTCAGACAAGGAGAATCCGAAAGACCGGAGGAAATGATTTTGAGAAGTTGGAGAAATTGAATAATTTGAGTAGACAGTTTTGCCAGAATCCTATGTCTCCTGAAGAACTCAGGGAAGTCTTCGATCAGATTGACAAAGTTGTTCCGACACAGACAGGAAAACTCGCAGGGAGTATTCTGGCAGCTTTTAGTTTTGCGCTTTTCTATGGAGGAAATCTTTGGGATGCATTACTGGCCGGATTAGCAGGCATCTTAATCTGGGGAGCACAGAGACATATAAGAAAGTATTGCATGAATGAAGTGACGTTTCAATTTGTGGCATCATTTCTTGCGGGATGTTTTATTTGTGTTATGGCGAGGCTTTTTCCGGCTCTGCACGTGGATAAGATTATGATTGGTGATATTATGTTATTGATCCCGGGATTGATGGCAACCAATGCAATTCGTGATATATTGATTGGAGATACGATATCTGGGGTTATGCGTTTTATAGAGGCAATGCTTCTTGCAGCAGTGCTTGCACTTGGATTTATCGGAGCAATATTTCTGATTGGGAGGATTGGTTGATGACGTATATTGTTCAATTATTTACAGGTGCAGCGGGTTCGGTTGCATTTGGCATACTGTTTCATATGAAGAAGAAACACCTTCCATTGGCGGCACTTGGCGGTTTCCTGGGCTGGCTGTTATTTATCATCTGCAGAGGATTTTGGGGAGGTGTGTTCTTCCCGACATTGGCAGCGGCTTTTGGAATCGACTTATATGCGGAGATACTTGCGCGTAGTTGCAGGAGTACTTCGACTTCATTTTTTGTAACATCGGTGATTCCACTGATTCCAGGAAGCACGCTTTATTATTGTATGAGAAGTGTTGTTGAAGGAAATTTACATCAGGCATGGAATTATGGACGAGATACATTTTTATATGCATTGGGGATTGCGGCAGGTATGAGTATTGCATGGGCAATCTGTGATTTTTTAAGAAAGATAAGAGGAAAACAGGAGATCTCATAAATGAGAAAGAAAGAATTAAAACTTGTGGTGACATTTCACACAACTGCGGATGCGATGGCGATGGAAAAAGCGTGTAAGGCAGAGGAGGTACCGGGCAGACTGATTCCGGTGCCAAGAGTAATCTCGGCCGGTTGTGGACTTGCCTGGGCAGCACCGCTTGAGGCGGTAGAACAGATCAAGCATGTAATGCAGGAAAAGGGGATTGAGAGAGAAGAACTTCATGAGTGCATGGTCTAATCTTTGGATTCAAGGCAAAATGCGCATAATCTGTGTTGAACAGTGGAGCGATAGATATGGAAGTGAAAAGTAATCATGTTTCCAAAAAAGAAACGAGAATATGAGAATGAACGTTGATTCTGAGGGCGGTTTGCGCTATACTCTATTCAGTAATAAAAGAAAAAAGGTTACTGTTCACACGAGAGTGTACAGTAACGAAAAAAGTGCTGCTCACAGATTCGTGGGAGCGGTAATGAAAAGACTGCTGATAGTTCGGCAGAGAAGGAGCATAATATGAGAATTACAGATGACATTTTATATGTAGGTGTAAATGATCACAACATTGATTTATTCGAGGGTCAGTATATCGTGCCGAATGGCATGGCTTACAATTCCTATGTGATCAATGATGAGAAAATTGCGGTTATGGATACAGTGGATGCAGCTTTTGGCGATGAGTGGCTGAAGAATATTGCAGATGTATTGAATGGAGCAACACCTGATTACCTGATCATTCAGCACATGGAGCCGGATCATTCAGCAAATATTCAGAAATTTCTGGAAGTATATCCGAATATAAAGGTGGTTGGAAATGCAAAGACATTTACAATGATCGGAAACTTCTTCCGTGACCTGAAACTTGCAGACGAGAACAAGCTGGAAGTGAAGAATAAAGATACACTGACACTTGGAAAACATGAGCTTACATTTGTATTTGCACCGATGGTACATTGGCCGGAGGTAATGGTAACATACGATAGCAAGGATAAGGTTCTTTTCTCTGCGGATGGATTCGGTAAGTTCGGAGCGCTTGATGCAGAGGAAGACTGGGATTGCGAAGCACGCCGTTACTATGTCGGAATTGTTGGAAAATACGGAGCACAGGTTCAGAATCTTTTGAAGGTTGCAGCAACACTGGATATTCAGACAATCTGCCCGCTGCATGGACCGGTTCTTACAGAGAATCTGGAGCACTACATTGGACAGTATAATACATGGTCTTCTTATGGAACAGAATCTGAAGGTGTTATGATCGCGTACACATCTGTTTATGGAAATACAAAGAAGGCAGTTGAACTTCTTGCTGAGAAGCTGAAAGAAAAAGGATGCCCTAAGGTCGTAGTAACAGACCTTGCCCGTGAGGATATGGCAGAGGCTGTAGAAGATGCGTTCCGTTACGGTAAGATCGTTCTTGCTTCAACAACTTATAACGGAGATGTATTCCCGGTCATGAAGACATTTATCGAGCACTTGACAGAGCGTAACTATCAGAATAAGACAATTGGTCTGATTGAGAACGGATCCTGGGCTTCTATGGCTGGTAAAGTGATGACAGGAATGTTTGAGAAGAGCAAGAATATCACATGGCTTGAGACTTCAGTAAAGATTATGTCTTCTATGGATGAGCAGAATAAAGCGGACATCGAGAAGATGGCAGAGGAACTGATGTAAGCAATTGTGATTTACAGGAAAGAAAGATTCTGTTAGGATAGAATCAGATGGCGGAGCGGATGACCAGATATCAGCTGGCGTTTGCTCCGTTTCTTAATAAATACATCAATGATGAATTGTCTAAGCATTATGGAGGCAGAAGAGTAACTGGTGTGCTTCCTGGTCTTCAAAACCAGTGTGGGGCGTGGTACGTCCCGGGTGGGTTCGATTCCCACATGTCTCCGCCAAAAGAAAGGAAAAAGAATATGGGTATGAATCAGACGCCGGTGTCCGAACGAGTGCACATCGGCTTTTTTGGTAAGCGCAATGCTGGAAAATCAAGCGTGATGAATGCGGTAACAGGACAGGATCTTGCGGTAGTTTCTGATGTGAAAGGAACAACAACGGATCCGGTTTATAAGACAATGGAACTTCTTCCGTTGGGTCCTGTTGTGATGATGGATACTCCTGGAATTGATGATGAAGGTGAACTGGGTGAACTTCGTGTGAAGAAGAGCTATCAGGTGTTGAATAAGACAGACATTGCTGTTGTTGTGATTGATGGAACGTGTGGTGTCGGTGAAGAAGATCTCAAGATAACAGAGCGGATTCAGAAAAAGAACATACCTTATATAATAGTACTGAATAAATGTGAACGGTTTACACAAGAAGATGAGAGATTGCGGGTACAGGAAAATACCGCAAGTTATTTGAAAACAGAGAAAGAGAAGATTCTTCTTGTAAGTGCAGCGGATAAAAGTGGAATTTATGAGCTGAAGGAAGAACTTGGAGCATTGAAAGGAAAGGAAGAGGAAGAACGAAAGATTGTTGGAGATCTTCTTGAAGCATCCGATTTTGTAGTGCTTGTTGTGCCGATTGACAGTGCGGCACCAAAGGGACGCCTGATTTTGCCACAGCAGCAGACGATTCGTGACATTCTCGATGCGGATGCATCTGCAATCGTTGTGAAAGAAACGGAACTTACAAAAACATTAGCTTCACTTGGGAAAAAGCCAAAGATGGTTATTACAGACAGTCAGGTGTTTGGCAGAGTGTCAAAAGATACACCAAAGGATATCTTATTAACTTCCTTTTCGATTCTATTTGCAAGATATAAAGGAAATCTGGAAACAATGGTACACGGAGTAAAGGCACTGGATATTCTGGAAGACGGTGATAAAGTGCTGATCAGTGAAGGGTGCACACATCACAGACAGTGTGATGATATTGGTACAGTGAAGATTCCACGCTGGCTGAAAGAGTATACAGGGAAAGAACTTATAATAGAGACTTCCTCAGGGACAGAATTCCCAGATGACCTTGGTTCATACAAAATGATCATTCATTGTGGAGGGTGTATGCTGAATGAACGCGAAATGAAATACAGGATCAGTTGCGCACAGGATCAGGGAATCCCGATTGCAAACTATGGAATGGTGATTGCATATATTCATGGAATATTGAAAAGGAGTCTGAGTCCATTTCCGGAGATAGAAAAACTCTTATAAAAGTAAAGAATGCGTTGCTGGTCGCACATCGTGTGAACAGTAACAAGAATGCATTATAACGGAAATGACGCCGCTTTGCTGGATCTGCAACTCCAGCGGGCGGCGTCATTTCTATGGTATGTAATTGAGAGGATCCTTTAGTTACCAGACAGAAACATCTGCACACGAAACTGGGGAATTCCTACAAAGAGGCTGTGCGCTGACGGTACTGCTGCGGCAGGGATATTCTTGGGGAAAACATCCGGCGTTAGCGTACTGCATGATAACTGAAGTATCTGACCTGTAAAAACGAATAAAAAAAGACAGTTTCTCCTCGGTAAATAGGAAAACCGCCTTTGGTCTTACAAGTCGAGATAATAATATCATTCGAACAGAGTGATGTCAAGTATTTGAAAAGAAAAATTGTGAGAATCTTAATTGGAATCCAGTTTAAACACATCATGTATTGAATAAAAAGGGGGAAATAATGATATAAAACGAGTTTCTTCTATATATAATAGGGAATGAAACGGAAAATATAATAGGAAGTGAATCGATCAATCATCAAATATATATACATGAGAAAACACAAGAAGAAAGAAGGAAAAAATTGTACTCAAAAAAAAACAAAAAAAGTACTTGCAATTTTGCACTCTCTCGGATATACTAAGAGAGCTGTGACATGATAGCAATGAAGCGCGAGGTTGCTGCCCGGCAAATGAATAAGCTGGTGCAGGTTTTCCGTGGAGCGAATGTCAAGTTAGGAAACTGGCGACAAGTCACTGTACGAATCAAAAACTGATTACTATTTGCCCCAATGGGATAACCAGGGTAGGAGTATGAAACAACGTGTGAGTTTCTCACGACACACACGGGAGAGTGTACAGTCACCGCTTGTCGTACTGATGTGAAAAGTACGAAAAGGAGGCGACTTTTTTTATGGCAAGTCAAGTAATGAGAATCACATTGAAGGCGTATGATCATCAGCTTGTTGATGCATCCGCAAAGAAAATCATCGAAACTGTAAAAAAGAACGGGTCACAGGTGAGTGGACCGGTACCACTTCCGACTAAGAAGGAAGTTGTAACAATTCTGAGAGCTGTACACAAGTACAAAGATTCCAGAGAGCAGTTCGAGCAGAGAACTCACAAAAGACTGATCGATATCATCACACCAACACAGAAAACTGTTGATGCACTTTCTAGATTAGAAATGCCAGCTGGTGTATTTATCGACATCAAGATGAAGTCCAAATAATAAGGACATCTTAATTTTAAACAGTATTCCTAAAATTTAGGATGAGCGCGAAAGCGTTCCGCTGTAAATCACAGGAGGTAATTATAATGAAGAAAGCTATCTTAGCTACAAAAGTTGGAATGACTCAGATCTTCAATGAAGAAGACGGAGTTCTGATTCCGGTAACAGTTCTGCAGGCTGGTCCTTGTGTAGTAACACAGGTTAAAACAGTTGAGAATGACGGTTACAGCGCAGTACAGGTTGGATATGTTGACAAGAAAGAAAAGATTGTCACAAAAGACAACAGTGGAAAGAAGTCTATCGCTCACAGAAACGGTGTGACAAAAGCTGAAAAAGGTCATTTTGACAAAGCAGGCGTATCCGGAAAGAGATATGTAAAAGAATTCAGATTTGAGAACGCTGAAGAGTATACACTTGCTCAGGAAATTAAAGCTGATATCTTTGCAGCAGGAGACAAGATTGATGCAACTGCTGTTTCAAAAGGTAAAGGTTTCCAGGGCGCAATCAAGCGTCACAACCAGAGCAGAGGACCTATGACTCACGGTTCCAAGTTCCATCGTCATGCTGGTTCTAACGGTTCAGCATCTGATCCAAGTAAGGTATTCAAAGGTAAGAAGATGCCAGGACAGATGGGTAACAAGAAGATCACTGTTCAGAATCTTGAAGTAGTAAGAGTTGATGCAGAGAACAATCTCATCCTCGTTAAAGGTTCTGTACCGGGACCAAAGAAATGCCTGGTAACAATCAAAGAGACAGTGAAGGCAAACTAGTCTGACAGCTAAGAAAGGAGGAACATACAGATGGCAAAAGTATCTGTTTACAATATCGAAGGTAAAGAAGTTGATACAATCGAACTGAACGATGCTGTATTCGGTGTTGAAGTTAATGAGCACCTCGTACACATGGCAGTTGTAAATCAGCTTGCAAACAATCGTCAGGGAACACAGAAAGCCAAGACACGTTCTGAAGTTTCCGGTGGCGGAAGAAAACCATGGAGACAGAAAGGAACAGGTCACGCAAGACAGGGATCAACAAGATCACCACAGTGGACAGGCGGTGGAGTTGTATTCGCTCCAGTTCCGAGAGACTATTCCTTCAAAATGAATAAGAAAGAGAAGAGAGCAGCTCTTAAGTCTGCACTTACTTCCAGAGTAGAAGAGAACAAATTCATCGTTGTTGATGAACTTAATTTCGACGAAATCAAAACAAAGAAATTCCAGACAGTACTGAACAACCTGAACGTTAACAAAGCGCTGGTAGTTCTTGAAGATGGAAACAAGAATGTTGAGATTTCCGCAAAGAATATCCCGGATGTTAAAACAGCACATACAAACACAATCAACGTATATGACATCCTGAAATACAACACAGTAATCGCTACGAAAGCTGTTGTTGCAGCAATCGAGGAGGTGTACGCATAATGGCAAACATTCAGTATTATGATGTAATCCTTAAACCAGTTGTAACTGAGAAGAGCATGGAGCTTATGGCTGACAAGAAATATACATTCCTTGTACACACAGAGGCTACAAAATCTCAGATCAAAGAAGCTGTTGAAAAAATGTTCAACGGTACAAAAGTAAAAAGCGTCAACACAATGAACCTTGATGGTAAGAACAAAAGACGTGGAATGACTTTCGGAAAGACAGCTAAGACAAAGAAAGCTGTAGTAGCACTGACAGAAGACAGCGCTGATATTGAAATCTTTGAAGGTCTGTAAAAAATAAGACATTATACGGTGCAAACCCGTGAAACAAATAATCAGAGCAAACGAAAGGAGAGACAGTAATGGGAATCAAAACATATAACCCATATACACCTTCCAGAAGACAGATGACAGGTTCTGATTTCTCAGAGATCACAAAGACAACTCCAGAGAAATCCCTCCTCGAATCCAAGAAGAGAAAAGCTGGCCGTAACGCACAGGGTAAAATCACAGTAAGACATCGTGGCGGCGGAGCTAAGAAGAAATATAGAATTATCGACTTTAAGAGAAAGAAAGACGGAATTCCGGCAACAGTTGTTGGAATCGAGTATGATCCAAATAGAAGTGCTAACATCGCACTGATCTGCTACGCAGATGGTGAGAAAGCATACATCCTTGCTCCAGAAGGACTTACAGACGGCATGACAGTTATGAACGGTGCTGGCGCTGAGGTTAGAGTAGGAAACTGCCTTCCTCTTTCAGAGATTCCGGTTGGTACACAGATCCACAACATCGAGCTGTACCCGGGAAAAGGTGGACAGCTGGTTCGTTCCGCTGGTAACAGCGCACAGCTGATGGCGAAAGAAGGAAAGTACGCTACACTGAGACTTCCTTCAGGAGAAATGAGAATGGTTCCGATCATCTGCCGCGCATCTATCGGTGTTGTAGGAAACGGTGATCACAACCTGATCAATGTTGGTAAAGCAGGACGTAAGCGTCACATGGGAATCAGACCTACAGTTCGTGGTTCCGTAATGAACCCTAACGACCATCCACACGGAGGTGGAGAAGGTAAGACAAGTATCGGACGTCCAGGACCGTGTACTCCATGGGGTAAACCGGCACTTGGTCTTAAGACTCGTAAGAAGAACAAATCTTCTAACAAGCTGATTGTAAGAAGAAGAGATGGTAAAGCGATTAAATAATCAGATTCACAAGGAGGTTAGAACCTATGGCTCGCTCACTTAAAAAAGGACCATTTGCAGACGAAAGCTTACTTAAAAAAGTAGACGCTATGAACGCTGCAGGTGATAAAACAGTTATAAAGACATGGTCACGCCGTTCTACAATCTTCCCATCATTTGTAGGTCATACATTTGCCGTACATGATGGAAGAAGACATGTGCCTGTATATGTTACAGAGGATATGGTAGGCCACAAGCTCGGTGAGTTCGTTGCAACAAGAACTTACAGAGGACACGGAAAAGACGAGAAGAAGTCAAAAGTTAGATAATTTTCATATATTTTGAAAGGAGGGTTCATCCATGGCAAAAGGACATAGATCCCAAATCAAAAGAGAAAGAAACGAGCAGAGAGATACAAGACCTTCAGCTAAGATTTCTTACGCAAGAGTATCTGTTCAGAAGGCATGTTTCGTTCTTGATGCCATCAGAGGCAAGGATGTACAGACAGCACTTGGTATTTTAGCATACAATCCAAGATATGCTTCAAGCGTTATAGAGAAGTTACTGAAATCAGCAATCGCAAATGCTGAGAATAACAACGGTATGAGCGTTGAGAACCTCTACATCGAGGAATGCTACGCAAACAAAGGACCGACAATGAAGAGAATCAAACCTAGAGCACAGGGTAGAGCTTACAGAATCGAGAAGAGAATGAGCCACATCACAATCGTGCTCAATGAGAGATAGGAGGACAATATGGGACAGAAAGTTAATCCTCATGGCCTGAGAGTTGGCGTTATCAAAGACTGGGATTCCAAATGGTACGCAGAAAAAGATTTCGCTGACAATCTGGTTGAAGACCACGAGATCAGAAAGTTTTTAAAGAAGAGATTATACAGCGCTGGAATCTCTAAGATTGAAATCGAAAGAGCATCCGATCGCGTTAAGATCATCGTTTATACAGCTAAGCCTGGTGTCGTAATCGGCAAGGGTGGTTCCGAGATCGAAAAGGTGAAAGCAGAGCTTGCACAGTTCACAGATAAGAAGCTCATCGTTGACATCAAAGAAGTTAAGAGACCGGACAAAGATGCACAGCTTGTAGCTGAGAACATTGCTCAGCAGCTTGAGAACCGTATCTCCTTCAGACGTGCTATGAAATCATGCATGTCCAGAACTATGAAGGCTGGAGCACTCGGAGTTAAGACTTCCGTATCCGGACGTCTTGGCGGTGCTGATATGGCTCGTACAGAGTTCTACAGCGAGGGAACAATTCCGCTGCAGACACTTCGTGCTGACATCGATTATGGATTCGCAGAAGCTGATACAACTTACGGAAAAGTCGGTGTAAAGGTTTGGATTTACAAAGGCGAAGTTCTTCCGACTAAAGCAGATAAGGAAGGGAGAGATAGATAATGTTAATGCCAAAAAGAGTAAAACGTCGTAAACAGTTCCGTGGTACTATGAAAGGTAAGGCTCTTAGAGGTAATAAGATTTCTTACGGTGAATTTGGTATCGTAGCTATGGAACCATGCTGGATTCGTTCTAACCAGATCGAGGCAGCCCGTGTTGCTATGACACGTTACATCAAGCGTGGTGGTAAGGTTTGGATCAAAATCTTCCCAGACAAGCCGATCACAGCAAAACCGGCTGAGACTCGTATGGGTAGTGGAAAAGGTACTGTTGAGTATTGGGCAGCAGTAGTTAAACCAGGCCGTGTTATGTTTGAGATTGCAGGAGTACCAGAGGAAACAGCTAGAGAGGCACTTCGACTTGCAATGCATAAATTACCTTGCAAATGCAAAATCGTTTCTCGCGCAGACTTAGAAGGCGGTGATAACAGTGAAAATTAATACATTTGTAAACGAGTTAAAAGGAAAATCCGTAGAGGAATTAAATGAAGAATTAGTAGCTGCTAAGAAGGAACTCTTTAATCTGAGATTCCAGAACGCAACAAATCAGTTGGATAATACAAGCAGAATCAAAGAAGTAAGAAAGAATATCGCTCGTATCCAGACTCTGATTACAGAGGCTAAAAGAGCATAGTGAAAGGAGCAGCAACCGTGGAAGAGAGAAATTTAAGAAAAACCCGTACGGGTAAGGTTGTCAGCGACAAGATGGACAAAACGATTGTTGTTGCTGTTGAAGACCATGTAAAACATCCACTTTACAACAAGATCGTAAAGAGAACTTACAAGCTCAAAGCTCATGATGAGAACAACGAGTGTAAAGTTGGAGATACAGTAAAAGTTATGGAAACAAGACCGCTGTCCAAGGACAAGAGATGGAGACTTGTGGAAATCATGGAGAAAGCGAAATAATTATTTGAAGGAGGTTTACCTGCATGATACAGCAAGAAAGCAGACTTAAAGTAGCAGACAACACAGGTGCGAAAGAGTTACTGTGTATCCGTGTTCTTGGCGGTTCTACAAGAAGATACGCCAACATCGGAGATGTGATCGTTGCAACTGTTAAAGATGCAACACCAGGCGGCGTTGTTAAAAAAGGTGATGTCGTTAAAGCTGTTGTTGTCCGTTCTGTAAAAGGCGCTCGTCGTAAAGACGGTTCCTATATCAGATTCGATGAAAATGCTGCTGTTATTATAAAAGACGATTTGAACCCACGTGGAACACGTATTTTTGGACCAGTAGCAAGAGAGCTTAGAGAGAAACACTTTATGAAGATCGTTTCTCTGGCTCCGGAAGTACTGTAAGGAGGTGCCTGAGAATGTCAACTATGAAAATTAAAAAAGGTGATATGGTTAAGGTTATCGCCGGAAAAGATAAAGATAAAGAAGGCAAAGTTATTGCCGTAGATAAAAAAGACGGAAGAGTCCTGGTTGAAGGCGTCAATATGCTGACAAAGCACACAAAGCCAAGCATGGCAAACCAGAACGGCGGAATCGTACATCAGGAAGGTTACATTGATGCATCAAACGTTATGTTACTTCATAACGGAAAAGCAACAAGAGTAGGCTTCAAGATGGATGGAGACAAAAAAGTTCGTTTTGCTAAGGCAACAGGCGAAGTTATTGATTAATTCAAGGAAGGAGGTCCAGGACTTTGAGTAGACTGAAAGAGCAGTATCAGAATGAGATCGTTGATGCAATGATCAAAAAATTTGGATATAAAAACATCATGGAAGTGCCGAAACTTGACAAGGTTGTAATTAACATGGGTGTCGGTGAGGCAAAAGACAATGCTAAACTTCTGGAGTCAGCTATTGCAGACATGGAGAAAATCGCAGGACAGAAAGCGGTTGTAACAAGAGCAAAGAATTCTGTAGCTAACTTCAAGATCAGAGAGGGTATGCCGATCGGATGTAAAGTTACTTTAAGAGGAGAGAAAATGTACGAGTTCGTTGATCGTCTGATCAACCTCTCACTTCCTCGTGTACGTGACTTCAGAGGAGTAAACCCGAACGCATTTGACGGAAGAGGTAACTATGCACTTGGAATCAAGGAGCAGCTTATCTTCCCGGAAATCGAGTACGATAAGATTGACAAAGTCAGAGGTATGGATGTAATTTTTGTTACAACAGCCAAGACTGATGAAGAAGCACGTGAATTATTGACACAGTTCAATATGCCATTCGCAAAGTAAAAAGGAGAGAAATTCATGGCTAAAACATCAATGAAAATCAAACAGCAGCGTGCACCAAAGTTCTCCACAAGAGAATACAGCCGTTGCAGAATTTGTGGTCGTCCGCATGCATATTTAAGAAAATACGGTATCTGCCGTATCTGCTTCCGCGAACTGGCTTATAAAGGACAGATCCCGGGTGTTAAAAAAGCAAGCTGGTAAGACGAAAGCAACTATATACTGTGAAATAACATAGGAGGAATCACACACATGACTATGAGCGATCCAATTGCAGATATGCTTACAAGAATCCGTAATGCAAACACTGCAAAACATGATACAGTAGATGTACCGGCATCAAAGATGAAACTTGCTATCGCAAACATTCTTGTTGATGAAGGATATATCGCAAAATATGACCTTGTAGAAGATGGAGCTTTCAAGACAATTCACATCACACTGAAATACGGTGCTGACAAGAACGAGAAAGTTATTTCCGGACTGAAGAGAATCTCCAAACCGGGACTTCGTGTTTACGCTAATACAGAGGATATCCCGAAGGTACTTGGCGGACTCGGAACAGCAATCATTTCTACAAACAAAGGTGTAGTAACAGACAAAGAAGCTAGAAAACTCGGCGTAGGCGGAGAGGTTCTTTGCTTCGTTTGGTAGGCATTGAGAACTTGGCGAGGTATTTCCGAGCCTAGTACGAAAGCCCATCCCGAAACTTGGCGAGGTGTTTTCGAGCCTAGTTGAGTGGATGATTCATTATAAAAGGTACGTTCTTTGAGCTAGCGAGACTACTTGCTTAGCGAAAAGAACTTCCTTATAAATGTAACTGAAAACAGAGAAGCCAACGCAGCTTCTCCGAGAATCTAAGTTAAGGAGGATAATGGTATGTCACGTATAGGAAGACTGCCTGTAGCAATTCCTGCAGGAGTAACTGTAGAAGTTGCTGAGAACAATGTAGTGACTGTAAAAGGTCCTAAGGGAACTCTTACAAAAGAGCTTCCAGTAGAAATGGAAATCAAAGTTGAAGGCGAAGAAGTAATCGTTACAAGACCGAGCGACTTAAAGAAAATGAAAGCTCTTCATGGTCTGACAAGAACACTGATCAACAACATGGTTGTAGGTGTAACAGACGGATATGAGAAAGTTCTTGAGGTTAACGGTGTAGGTTACAGAGCTGCTAAATCAGGAAATAAACTGACACTGAACCTTGGTTATTCCCATCCAGTTGAGATGATCGATCCAGAAGGAATCGAGACTGTACTTGAGGGACAGAACAAGATCACTGTTAAAGGTATCGATAAAGAAAAAGTTGGACAGTTTGCGGCTGAGATCAGAGATAAGAGAAGACCGGAGCCATATAAGGGCAAGGGAATCAAATATGCTGATGAAGTAATCAGACGTAAAGTCGGTAAGACTGGTAAGAAATAAATAAGGAGAGTGTGAAAATGGTTAGTAAGAAATCTAGAAGCGAAGTTCGTAGAAAAAAACACATGAAATTACGCAACCGTTTCAGCGGAACAGCGCAGAGACCGCGTTTAGCTGTATTCAGAAGTAATAATCATATGTATGCACAGATCATCGACGATACTGTTGGAAATACTCTTGTTTCCGCTTCCACTCTTCAGAAAGAAGTGAAAGCAGAGCTCGAGAAGACTAACGACGTTGAAGCAGCAGCATACCTTGGAAAAGTAATTGCCGAGAGAGCAAAAGCTAAAGGTATTGATGAAGTTGTATTTGATAGAGGCGGATTCATTTACCAGGGTAAAATCAAGGCATTAGCAGACGCAGCAAGAGAAGCTGGTCTGAATTTCTAAGGAAGGGAGAACACAGATGAGACAGGAACGTATTGATGCTAGTCAGATGGAATTAGTAGAAAAAGTGGTATCAATCAAGCGTGTAACCAAAGTTGTTAAAGGTGGTCGTAACTTCCGTTTCACAGCTTTAGTAGTTGTTGGTGATGGAAATGGCCATGTTGGTGCAGGTTTAGGAAAAGCTACTGAAATTCCGGAAGCTATTCGTAAAGGTAAAGAGGACGCTATGAAGAAAATGATCAGCGTATCTCTTGATGAAAACTCAAGTGTAACACACGATGTGATTGGTAAATTCGGAAGCGCTTCCGTACTTCTTAAGAAGGCTCCGGAAGGTACTGGTGTTATCGCCGGAGGACCGGCGCGTGCCGTAATTGAGGCGGCTGGAGTTAAGAACATCCGTACAAAATCTTTAGGATCCAACAACAAACAGAATGTTGTACTTGCTACAATCGAAGGACTTAAAGCAGTTAAGACTCCGGAAGATGTTGCAAGACTTCGTGGCAAATCAATTGAGGAGATCTTAGGCTAATCAACCGAGAAGCCCGATCAAGCGCATAGGAGGTAAGATTGAAATGGCAAATTTAAAAGTTACATTAGTAAAGTCTACAATCGGCGCCGTACCAAAGCATAGAAAAACAGTTGAGGCTCTTGGACTTAAGAAACTCAACAAAACAGTTGTATTGCCAGATAATGCAGCTACCAGAGGTATGGTACAGCAGGTTAGACATTTAGTTAAAGTTGAAGAAGAGGCTTAATTAAGATAAGGAGGTAATGTCATGGACTTATCAAACTTAAGACCGGCAGACGGTTCAAAACAGAGTGATAATTTCAGAAGAGGCCGTGGTCATGGTTCAGGAAACGGTAAGACAGCCGGAAGGGGCCACAAAGGACAGAAGGCTCGTTCAGGAGCTACAAGACCTGGTTTCGAAGGCGGTCAGATGCCTTTATACAGAAGAATTCCTAAGAGAGGTTTCACATGCAGAAACTCTAAGACAATCGTAGGAATCAATCTTAGCGCACTTGAAGTATTCGAGGATGGCGCTACAGTATCCGTTGAGACATTGATCGAAAGCGGTATTGTTAAGAATCCAAAAGACGGAGTAAAAATTCTTGGAAATGGAGAGTTAACTAAGAAGCTTACAGTTCAGGCTAATGCATTCAGTGCAAAAGCAGCTGAGAAGATTGAAGCTCTTGGTGGAAAAGCAGAGGTGATCTAATGCTTAAGTCCTTGCGTAAAGCATTAAGTATTGAGGATATCAGAAAGAGACTTCTCTATACATTGGCAATGCTTATCGTTGTTAGGTTAGGATCACAGTTGCCCACTCCGGGAGTAGATCCGACATTTATTCAGAATTTTTTTGCACAGCAGACCGGTGACGTATTTAACTTTTTTGAGGCGTTCACCGGCGGCTCATTTACAAGAATGTCAGTATTTGCCCTGAGTATCACTCCATATATCACATCATCTATTATCATGCAGCTTCTGACAATAGCGATTCCAAAGCTTGAAGAAATGCAGAAAGATGGTGAAGATGGAAGAAAGAAAATCGCAGCGATTACAAGATATGTGACAGTTGGTCTTGCACTGATTGAATCTATCGCAATGGCTGTAGGATTTGGACGTCAGGGACTTCTGGAAGAATATAATTTCGTAAATTGTGCAATCGTTGTATGTACGCTTACAGCTGGTAGTGCATTTCTTATGTGGATCGGTGAGCGTATTACTGAAAAGGGAGTTGGAAACGGTATTTCTATCGTACTTCTGATCAATATTATTTCCCGTGTTCCGGATGATTTCGTGACACTGTATACACAGTTCATGAAAGGCAAAACAATTGCAAAGGCAGGACTTGCTGGTGTTATTATCCTTGCAGTTCTTCTGGTTGTAGTTGTGTTTGTTATCATTCTTCAGGATGGTGAAAGAAGAATTGCAGTTCAGTATTCTAAAAAAGTACAGGGAAGAAAAATGTATGGCGGTCAGTCAACACATATTCCGTTGAAGGTGAATACAGCCGGAGTAATCCCGGTTATCTTCTCTTCTTCACTGATGCAGACACCAATCGTGATTGCACAGTTCCTTGGAAAAGGAAATGGAACTGGAATTGGAAGTAAGATCCTTGCAGGTTTAAACTCCAATAACTGGTGTGATCCAGAGAATCCGATTTATTCAGTCGGACTTGTGGTTTACATTTTACTTACAATATTCTTTGCATATTTCTATACATCGATTACTTTCAATCCGATGGAGATTGCAAATAATATGAAAAAGAGCGGTGGATTTATCCCTGGAATTCGTCCGGGCAAACCAACAGTTGACTACCTTACAAAGATTTTGAATTATATTATCTTTGTTGGTGCGTGTGGTTTGATCATCGTACAGGTGATTCCATATTTCTTCAATGGTGTTTTTGGTGCAAACGTTTCCTTTGGTGGAACATCACTTATCATTATTGTAGGTGTTGTACTTGAGACAATTAAGAAGATTGAATCACAGATGCTTGTAAGAAATTACACAGGATTTTTAAATAATAAGAGATAACAGTTATTGATATTGTTTTCTATTAAACGTCTTTTAGCTCGCTTTGTTCTGTCCTCAATTGCAGGACGAACAGAGCGGGTTAAACTTGTATAAGGAGGATAAAGATATGAAACTCATCATGTTAGGAGCCCCAGGAGCAGGAAAAGGAACACAGGCAAAGAAGATTGCTGAGAAGTATTCTATTCCGCATATTTCTACTGGAGATATCTTTAGAGCAAACATCAAGAACGGAACAGAACTTGGTAAGAAAGCAAAAACTTTCATGGATCAGGGTCTTCTGGTTCCGGATGAACTGGTTGTTGATCTCGTTGTAGACAGAGTAAACCAGGAAGATTGTAAGAATGGATATGTACTTGATGGATTCCCGCGTACAATTCCACAGGCAGAGGCACTTGATCGTGCACTTGCTGAGATGGGACAGAAGATTGATTATGCGATCGATGTTGAAGTTCCAGATGAGAATATTGTAAACCGTATGTCTGGAAGAAGAGCTTGTGTTGATTGTGGTGCTACTTATCATATCGTATATGCTCCGACTGCAAAAGAAGGCATCTGCGACAAGTGTGGCGGAGAGCTTATCTTGAGAGACGATGATAAACCAGAGACAGTTCTTAAGAGACTTGGTGTTTATCATGAGCAGACACAGCCGCTGATCGATTATTATACAGAAGCAGGAGTACTCAGAGAAGTTGATGGTACAATCGATATCAACGATGTATTTGCTGCAATCGTTCAGATTCTTGGAGAGTAAGTTTTGTTGATTTCATTCAGGAGGATTAAAAATGTCAAAAACTGACGTGATTGAAATTGAAGGAGTTGTAGTTGAGAAACTTCCTAACGCAATGTTCAAAGTAGAACTTGAGAATGGTCATATTGTACTGGCACATATCAGCGGTAAGCTGCGTATGAACTTCATCAAGATTCTGCCGGGAGATAAGGTTACACTTGAGATGTCACCTTATGACCTGAGCAAAGGAAGAATTGTCTGGAGAGACAAGTAAGAATTCTACACATCAAATAACGGGAATGCTGTTGTTTACAACGTTCCGTATCTGAAAAGATAAAAAGATATTATTTTCTGAAAAGCATTTTTAGAAAATAATATCTTTTTTAATTTAGGTCTTGACTTTACCATATGTTTTGTGGTAAAGTATGAAATGGTCATTTTTGGAGAGGTGTGTCCAAAAATACCGGAATATATAGGCAGAGCAAAGTAGGGAAGGAGGATTTGACATGAAGGTTAGATCATCAGTTAAACCAATTTGTGAAAAATGCAAAATTATTAGAAGAAAAGGTAGTATCAGAGTAATCTGTGAGAACCCGAAACACAAACAGCGCCAGGGCTAAGGCATTGAACACTTGATGAGTGCAAGCGTAAGCGTAGCACGAATTTAGTGAGAAAGCCTATCAGGAGACTTGGTGAGGTATTATCGAACCTAGTCGAGTGATGCTACTGATGTTTTGTGCAATTATCAAGCGGCTGACAGCATGACATGCCAGGAGGTGTGTGGAGCTGTTTAATATACAGTAAGGATACATCGCATCTGTCCGCAGGTACCGACAGAGCGTGTAGTCTGGGCATCTGACAGACGTTTGTTATCTTTATATTAAAGAGGGAAGATGCTATTGTATATTGCTTATAATACCCGGCATTTGCATTGGCGGATGAGAGTATGATCCGTGCCGGGAAAGGGTATGTAGTTTCCGTACATACCTGGGCTGGGATATCGGAAGGATACATTCCGGTAGGATGCAGCAGTAAATGAGTTACACCAGACTTCATTTATAAAAAGAAGAGACTCATTTCGCATTCGCAGCCTCAATTAGGGACAATGAACAAGAAAACCAGAAAAGAAAATGGAGGAAAGACACATGGCTCGTATTGCAGGTGTAGACTTACCAAGAGACAAACGTGTAGAAATCGGTCTTACTTATATCTACGGAATCGGTAGAACAAGTGCAGAACGTATCTTAAAGGATGCAGGAGTTAATCCTGACACTCGTGTAAGAGATCTTACAAGTGAAGAAGTAAAGAAAATCAGCGCAGTGATCGATGAGACTCAGGTTGTAGAAGGTGATCTTAGAAGAGAGATTCAGCTCAACATCAAGAGACTTAAAGAGATCGGATGCTACCGTGGAATCCGTCACAGAAAAGGACTTCCGGTACGTGGACAGAAAACTAAGACTAATGCAAGAACATGCAAAGGTCCTAAGAGAACTGTAGCAAATAAGAAGAAATAATATCGTATAAAATAAAGAAAGTAGGTTAGTTTAAATGGCTAAGAGAGTTGCGAAAAAAGTAACAAAAAAACGTGTCAAGAAAAACGTTGAACGCGGACAGGCACATATTCAGTCATCATTCAACAATACAATTGTTACACTGACTGACGCTCAGGGAAATGCTCTTTCATGGGCAAGTGCAGGCGGTCTGGGATTTAGAGGTTCAAGAAAATCTACTCCATATGCAGCACAGATGGCAGCTGAGACAGCAGCTAAAGCAGCATTAGTACATGGTCTTAAGACAGTAGATGTATTCGTAAAAGGACCGGGATCAGGAAGAGAAGCAGCAATCCGTGCACTTCAGGCATGCGGAATTGATGTAGTAAGCATCAAGGACGTAACACCGGTACCGCACAACGGATGTCGTCCACCGAAACGCAGAAGAGTGTAATTATACTCTGCTGTATAAGAAAAGCAGTTATTTAATAGTAAATGTTGACGCAGCGGCATGAGTACCGCTGGCATGTATAATATTAGGAGGATAGAAATGGCAGTAAATAGAGTTCCTGTTCTTAAAAGATGCCGTTCATTAGGAATGGATCCGATTTACCTCGGAATCAATAAGAAATCTAACAGACAGTTAAAAAGAGCAAACAGAAAGATGAGCGAGTATGGTCTTCAGCTTCGCGAGAAACAGAAAGCAAAATTCATCTACGGTGTTCTTGAAAAACCTTTCAGAAACTACTATGCAAAGGCAAAACAGCAGGAAGGAATGACAGGTGAAAACCTTATGATCATCCTTGAGTCAAGACTTGACAACGTTGTTTTCCGTCTTGGACTTGCTAGAACAAGAAAAGAAGCTAGACAGATCGTTGACCATAAGCATGTTCTTGTAAACGGCAAACAGGTTAACATCCCATCTTACCTTGTAAAGGCTGGAGATGTTATTGAAATCAAAGAGAACAAAAAAGGTTCACAGAGATACAAAGAGATTCTTGAAGCTACAGCTGGAAACATGGTACCAGAGTGGCTTGAGGCAGACGCTGAGAATCTTAGAGGTACAGTAAAAGAGCTTCCTAACAGAGAAGCAATCGATGTACCGGTTGACGAGATGCTTATCGTCGAGCTGTATTCTAAATAATAATTACGATTTGAAAGGATTGCGCAGGCATTTATGCAGGGCAATCCTAACTAATCTGAATAAGTTGATTAGATACAGTTTTGTACCCCCTCAACATATATTAAGCCCATAAGGAGGGTCTGTGTAGTGTTTGATTTTAATAAACCGAATATTGAAATTACAGATGTTTCAGATGACAAGAAATACGGAAGATTTGTCGTAGAACCGCTGGAGAGAGGATACGGAACTACGCTTGGTAACGCGCTGAGAAGAATCATGCTTTCTTCCCTGCCGGGAGCAGCAATCAGTTCTGTGAAAATCGACGGTGTACTGCACGAGTTCAGTTCCATCCCGGGTGTTAAAGAAGATGTGACAGAGATCATCATGAACCTGAAATCTCTGGCTATCAAGAACACATCTGAGTCTGATGAAGTGAAGACAGCTTATATCGAGTTCGAAGGAGAAGGCGTTGTAACAGGTGCTGATATCCAGTGTGACTCTGATATTGAGATTGTAAACCCGGAGCAGGTAATTGCTACATTAAGCGGTGGCAAAGACAGCAAGCTTTATATGGAACTTACAATCACAAAAGGAAGAGGATATGTAAGCTCAGATAAGAATAAGACAGAAGATATGCCAATCGGTGTTCTTCCAATCGATTCTATCTACACACCGATCGATCGTGTCAACCTGACAGTTCAGGATACACGTGTAGGTCAGGTTACAGATTATGACAAACTGACACTTGATGTCTGGACAAAAGGTACAATGGCTCCTGATGAGGCTGTCAGCCTTGCAGCAAAAGTGTTAAGTGAGCATCTGAAACTCTTCATCGACCTGTCAGAGGTAGCTCAGCAGGCAGAAGTTATGATTGAGAAAGAGGATGACGAGAAAGAAAAAGTTCTTGAGATGAGCATTGATGAACTTGAGCTTTCTGTTCGTTCTTACAATTGTCTGAAGAGAGCCGGAATCAACACAGTTGAAGAGCTCACAAACAAGACTCCGGAAGACATGATGAAGGTTCGTAACCTTGGTCGTAAGTCTCTCGAAGAAGTTCTTGCAAAACTGAAAGAACTCAATCTGGAACTGAACCACGGAGAAGAATAATATTCTATATCCGTACTATGATAAATTATCAGGACACTCATGTCCTGCACAGGCTGTGATTACAGTTTTGTGAATTGCAGCCCGCTGAAGATTGAATATCCTGGTGGTAAGCCCGAAGAGCACAGCAGGAGCATTTGATTAGTAAGCCCGAAGATGCATAACCAAATGTTAATTAATGGAGGAAATTTGAAATGGCAAAGTATAGAAAACTTGGCAGAACAGCAAGCCAGAGAAAAGCTTTACTTAGAAACCAGGTAACAGCACTTCTTAACAACGGAAAGATCGTTACAACAGAAGCTAAGGCAAAAGAGATCCGTAAGCAGGCAGAAAGCCTGATCGCTCTTGCTGTAAAAGAGAAAGATAACTTCGAAGAAGTTACAGTAATGGCTAAAGTAGCACGTAAAGATGCTGATGGCAAACGTGTGAAAGAAGTTGTTGACGGTAAGAAAGTTACTGTTTATGACGAAGTTGAGAAGACAATCAAAAAAGATAAGCCAAGCAGACTGCACGCTAGACGTCAGATGCTGAAAGTTCTTTTCCCGGTTAAAGAAGGCGAGAAGAGAAACATGAAAGATGTTGACATGGTTGCAAAACTCTTTGATGAGATCGCTCCAAAATATGCTGATCGTAACGGTGGTTACACAAGAATCGTAAAGATTGGTCAGCGTAAAGGTGACGCAGCTATGGAAGTTCTGATTGAGCTTGTTTAATTTGATAATATAGCTGATTTTTGACTCCTATGTGAGATGTATGTCTTACATAGGAGTTTTTTGTATATTAGGAAAGTGCTTTCCTAATATCTTTACAACTGTGCAAGTCAAGAGATTACCGAAAAAATCTTTGGATGTATGGGGGAAATTTTTGATGAGGTGAAACTCAAAAATAAATTACCCAATTTCAAAATATATTACGATTGCCGGAAAAGAAAGTTTAAGTGATAATGGTGGCAAGATATTCATAAAGAAATCACATTTACACAACACAGGGATGATAAGGAGCGAACACTATGAAAAAGAAACAGGCAATCGCATTATTACTTGCAACAGTACTTGCCGGTACAGGTACTGTACCATATGCATTTGTGTCAACTGTGTATGCAGGACAAGGAAATGCACCGGATGCACCGACAAATCTCAAGACAGAGATGCTTAATGAAGCATATGGTATTGATACGAAAGACCCGGCTTTCTCATGGGTAGTCAATGACAAAGATCAAAAAGAAGTACAGACAGCTTATCGTATTATTATTTCAGAAACATCAGAACTGAAAGGTGAGGTGCTTGATACAGGCTGGGTGGAATCGGACGAGAACAGTTATGCACATGCAGAGGGTCTGTCAGATAAGCTGCAGGATAATGAACTTTATTACTGGCAGGTGCAGACAAAAGATAAAGATGGAAATGAGAGCCCGTTATCAGAAGCTTGTCCATTTATGACAAATGTATCAGGAGAATGGCAGAGTCTGAATGGAATTTGGGCAACACCGAATGCAACTCCGGAGTCAGGAGAAGAAGAGAAAGATCCAAGTCTATGGACAGACTTTACATTGGAACAGAAGATGTCCATCAAAGAAGGTGGAGCATTTGCAATGCTTGTCAGAATGGATGACGCTGGAAAGAATGGTTATATGGTTCAATTCCGTTCAAATGATAATCAGATTAAGATTCATCAGATTGATAATGGCACAATTAATACAAATGCATTTCAGGTAATCAATTTAGCTGAATCAGAAATAACATTACCAGAAGATGGAAGTGAATTTGGCGTAAGGATTGATTTCAAAGGAATAAGGATGACATTTTCTATTCTTACAGATTTGCAGAGTGAAGATGCACAGTATGTAGAAGTTGGGTCTGCTGAAGTAGATGGTGGTCGTACAGATGGAAGAATCGGATATCGTACCGGAAGAACAGAAGCTGGAACAATAGATGATTTGGTAATTACATCAACAGATGAAGCAAAGACAGTTTTGTATTCTTCAGATTTTGAGTCAGATGATAAGCTTTTCTCAGGTCTGTCTGTTGTAGATGGCAAATTAAATGTAGGAAAGTCAGTGTACAGTGTATGGTCCGGTGATACAACAAAGCCATATACAGGAGAGACAACTCCGGAAGAGTCAGATAAAGAAGATGAGAATCTCTTAACAGAAATCTCAAGATATTCTTTTTTCCGTAGTCCAAAGCTTACAATTGAAAATACTGATAACATTGATAAGGCAATTGTAAGTACGGCAAGCCGTGGAACAGCAAAGGACAGAGGCACGATTTATGATATATTCATGAACGGAACCTGCCTTGGGGCCGGATCAGCAAGAGAGATGTCTAATGTAGGTAAATACAGCACCGGAAGTGGATATACTCAAGTTTATTATAATTCTTATGATGTGACAGAACTTCTTACAAACGGAGATGCTAATGTAATCAGTGCTGTTGGAAATTCAAGAGATGACAGTCGAAGTATTTTGGTGCAGATGACGGTATTTTATAAGGATGGAACAAAACAGGTTCTGACTAATAGTGGTGTTGAAAATTCAGGATGGAAGACACTTGATGGAACAAATGCGTTTGGCGATGACGGCAGCGGTATCGGAACAGGATATGTAACACTTTTACATGATAATATTAATGCTGAGAAATATCCGGCAGGATGGCAGAATGCAGACTATGATGATAGTAAATGGGCGTCAGCAGTGATTAAGAATCAGGTGGCTGATTCAGCAACAGGAACGAGTGGAAGAGTTCTTTATCCATATACATCAGAGAATGTGCTTCGTGAGACTACGAAGGAAGCAACCAAGAAGGTATATATCAATAAATCAGGAAATGTAGTTGTAGATCTTGGAAAAGAGATTATCGGTGGTATGAAAGTCAACATCGAGAGTGACGCAAAGCAGTCTGTTACAGTTCATATGGGAGAAGAGATGAATGGTGATAACGTAAAATACCAGTTATCTGCAAAACCTGTTTATGAAGATACATGGACATTAAAAGAAGGCACAAACGAATTTGAGACCGCTACAATGCGTAATTTCCGTTATGTCGAGCTGATTGGTCTGGATGATGTAACAAAGCAGGCAATTGTGGACAATCCAGACAGCATCATGGGATGGGCGATCAAACAAGAATTTGATCAAGAGGATTCAAGCTTCAAGGCAACAGACGGTTCAGATGCAGCAACATTGTTAAATCGTCTGTGGGAACTTTCAAAGTATTCGATTGAAGCAACAAATCAGGATGTGTTTACTGATTCACAAGCCCGTGAGCGTGCTCCTTATGAAGGCGATTTATTGGTTAATTCAAGCACAAGTTATGCAGTGTCTGAAAATTATTCATTGGCAAGACATTCTAACGAATGGCTGATCGATAATCAGACCTGGCCAAATGATTACAGAATTTTTTCTGTAGAGATGTCTTATCTCGATTATATGTATACAGGAAACAAAGATTCTATTTCGGAGTACTACACAGGACTTAAGAAAAAACTGACAGAAGAAGTGGAATATGAAGATTCTGCAACAGGATTGATACGGGCAAATGGAAGTCAGGCAGGTAATACATCTTTGATTGACTGGCCAACATCCGAAAGAGATGGATACCAGGGAAGTTATTATGATGTGGTATTCAATGCAGAGTATGTTGGAATCTATCTTAAGATGGCGGATATTAGTACAGCACTTGGAAAGACAGATGATGCAAAATACTACACTGAGAAATCAGAGAAGCTCAAAGAAAGTCTTCTGAAATATGCATATGATAAGGAAAACGGATGCTTCTACGATTCTCTTGCAAAGGATTATGCAGCAACAAAGCATTCTTCCACCCATGCAACTGCTTATGCATTGACTTATGGTGTGTTTGACAGCCAGGAAATGGCAGATCAGATGTGTGATTTCGTATATGAAAAGTGCAAGGATGAATTTAAAGGAAGCGTTTATGTGACGTACTTTATTCTGAAGGGCTTGTATAATGGAAATCATGGAGATTATGCAGAAAAGCTGATGACGAATCAAAAAGTCGGAACGGATGTAAAGACATTTGCCTCTCTTCTGGATGATTTGAACTGTACGATCACACCGGAGGCATGGGGACACAAGTGGAAAGGAAACATGACAATGTCTCATCCGTGGGGTGCTGCACCAGGCTGCTCTATTGTACAGGGAACTTTTGGTATTATGCCGATAGATGCAGGATTTGATGAATTTACGATCAAGTTCCAGCCAGGTGAAGTTGCATCTGCAGAAGTGACAACACCGAGTGTGAAGGGAGAGATTCAGGCATCCTATGCAAATGGAACAGCTGACGATATTGAAAACCTGAAGATGACAGCCAGCGTTACGATTCCAGTAAATACAAAAGCAAAGGTTTCTCTTCCGGTTCCAAGTGCAAGATATACAACAATGTGTGTAAATGGAGAGAAAGTAAAAGGAACTAACGACGGGACTTACCTGACGGTAGAACTTGGATCAGGAACTTATGATTTGTCTCTCAGTGATGAGAAAGAAGATGCAGAAGTGACTCTGACTGGTAAAGTATCCGCAGATACAACAGAATTAATTCTTGGAAAGACAGCACAGATTAAGACCACCGTAAAGGATCAGTTTGGTGAAAAGTATACAGAAGCAAAAGGACTGAAATTAACCTATACAAGTTCTGACGAAACAGTAGCTACTGTAGATGAGAAGGGTGTTGTTACACCAGTGAAAGCCGGAACAGCGACCGTAACTGTAACAGCAGAGTACAACGGAACTAAGACAGAAATCGGTACATTGGACTTTAATGTAGTCAAAGTACTGAAAGGTACAGAAGTAAAAGTCAAGACAGATAAAGAAAAACTGGAAGTTGGAGATACTGCACAGGTTGTTCTTGTGAATGTTTACGATGACGGATCAGAAGAGGAAGTAAGTCTGGCTGGTGCAACCTTCAGTGTAGAAGGAGAAGGCGCAACAATTGATGAATCTGGCAATCTGACAATTACAGGAGCCGGTGAATTTAAGATCAATGTATCAACTACAACAGAATTTGAGGATGCAACAAAAGAGACAGGAACAGAAAACCTTACTTATGACACGATCTGGAGTTTTGATGGACAGAGTAGTCCGCTAAGTGGAGTTAATCTGAAAGATGGGAAGATTTATGCAGCAAAAGGACAGAAAGTTGTCAATACAGACGAAGACAAGAAGGGAAATGTAGTCAGCGGAACATTTACAATTGAAAATATTGCTGCCAATATCGCATTCAATGTACAGGATGGAAGTCATCAGTACTTCTGGCAGTTCCGTTCGGACAGCAAGACATTAAAGAAGCATACACAGATTGGTAATAACATTGCTGTTTATGGTGCAGAGGTTCCGATTGTTCTGAATGATGGGGAAAATACATTCCTTATTGCAACGGTAGGAGACAAGATTTACACTTACCTGAATGATGAACTGATTGATGTGTGCGATGTAAATAAAGAACTGCCGACAAGCGGTGGATTCGGAATCCGTAACGGTGGGTCTGAGAGCTCTTATATCAGTAATCTTAATGTAGGAAGCAATCTGAAATACACAGTGAGTACAACTGTAACAGCAGAAGAAAAAGTCCAGGTAAATAAGAACTTCCTGAATAAGACAATCGAGTATGCAAAACAGCAGAAAGAGTCTGAGGAGTTCAATAATGCAATTGTAGATGTACAAAAGTCTTTCAGCGAAGCACTGGAGAAAGCAGAAACAGTCGCAGCGGATAAAAATGCAACACAGGAAGAGGTTGATGCAGTATGGCAGAAACTACTCACGGAAGTACATAAGCTTGGAATGATCAAAGGAGATATTACTTCTCTTGAAAAACTTGTTGATGTTGCGGAAGCAATTGATCTTGATAAATATGTAGAAGTTGGTCAGGTAGAATTTAAAGATGCACTCAAAGCAGCACAAGATCTGATTGCAGATAAAGATAATGCAATGCAGAAAGAAATCACAGAAACAGAAGACAATCTACTCTCAGCCATGCTGAATCTGAGATTTAAAGCAGATAAGTCAATCCTGAAGAGTCTGATCGAAGATGCAGAGACGAAAGAAGAATCAGCATATACAGCAGAGAGTTATACAGTGATGGCTTTAGCACTGAATGATGCAAAAGTTGTAATAGAGAACGAAAACGCAACGCAGGAAGAGGTTGATGAAGCAGCAGCAACACTGAAGAGTGCGATTGACGGTCTGGTTGTTGTCAAGGATGACAAGAAAGATGACAACAAAGATGATGGCACCAAAGGCGATGATAGCAAAGATGATGGCACCAAAGGCGATGATAGCAAAGATGACAGCACTAAAGGAGACGACAACAAGGATAATTCAGCCGGTGAATCCAAAGATCAGAACAACAGTCAGAGTGGAAGTGACAAGAAGGAAACGACAGCAAAGAATAGAGCTTCCAAGACAGGTGACATGACAAGTCTTCTGTTCCCGGCACTGATGCTTACAGCGAGTGCAGGAGCAATCGGTGGAGTAGCGGTTCAGCGTAAGAAAAAAGGAAACAAAAGAGAAAACAGTAAAAAATAATAAAAGATAACGAGATATAACGTTAGATTTTACGACAGACTGTCGGGCAGGATGGAAGAGAAATTTCCACTGTCCGGCAGTCTTTTTGTCAAGTTAAAATTCAGTTTTGTAAAAAGTGCACAAATGATGTTAAAAAAATAACGTTAAAACTTTAACAACAGGCACATTGACAATTAATTAACGAACTGGTATACTAATAACTGTAATCGGGAAACATAAAAACAACCCGATCGGATAAAACTTGCAGGTTACGAAAACAGTGACTATAAAAATGATTTATTCAAGTACAGGAGGAATACTCAGATGGCAAAGAAAGAAGCGGCAAAAACTGTAGAGACAAAGACAGTAAACACCGGATTCGTTGATAACGTTGAAGCTCTTGAAGCAAAAATGAAAGAGATGCGCGAGGCACAGAAAATCTTCGCTACATTTACACAGGAGCAGGTTGACAAAATCTTCTATGAAGCAGCTATGGCAGCAAACAAGCAGCGTATCCCGCTTGCAAGACTTGCAGTAGAAGAGACTCAGAGAGGTATTCTCGAGGATAAGGTTATCAAAAACCATTACGCAGCAGAGTATATTTACAACGCATACAAAGATACAAAGACATGCGGTGTTGTAGAAGAAGATAAGGCATTTGGAATCAAAAAGATCGCAGAGCCAATCGGACTTGTTGCAGCAGTTATCCCTACAACAAACCCGACATCAACAGCAATTTTTAAAACACTGATCTGCTTAAAGACAAGAAATGCAATCATCATCAGCCCACATCCGGCTGCTAAAGCATCTACAATCGCAGCAGCTAAAGTTGTTCTTGAGGCAGCAGTGAAAGCAGGAGCTCCGGAAGGAATCATCGGTTGGATCGATGCTCCATCACTGGAACTTACAAACACAGTAATGAGAGATGCAGATATCATCCTTGCAACAGGTGGTCCTGGAATGGTTAAAGCAGCTTACTCTTCAGGAAAGCCGGCACTCGGAGTTGGAGCTGGTAACACACCGGTTATCATCGACGATACAGCAGATGTAAGAATGGCAGTTAACTCAATCATCCACTCTAAGACATTTGATAATGGTATGATCTGTGCTTCTGAGCAGTCTGTGACAGTACTTGAAAGCGTATATGAGGAAGCTAAGAAAGAATTCCAGTACAGAGGATGCTACTTCCTGAAACCAGGTGAGGAGCTTGACAAAGTTCGTAAGACAATCATCATCAACGGTGCGCTGAACAGCAAGATCCCAGGAAAATCAGCTTATGAAATCGCTCAGATGGCAGGCGTTGATGTACCGAAGAATACAAAGATCCTGATCGGAGAAGTTGAATCTGTAGATATTTCAGAAGAATTTGCACATGAGAAATTATCACCGGTACTTGGTATGTACAAAGCTAAAACATTTGATGAGGCTCTTGAGAAAGCAGCTCAGCTTGTAGCAGACGGTGGATATGGACATACATCTTCACTCTACGTACATCCGGCAGAGACAGAGAAAATCGCAAAACATGCAGCAGCAATGAAGACTTGCCGTGTACTGATCAACACACCTTCTTCTCACGGTGGAATCGGAGACCTTTATAACTTCAAGATGGCTCCGTCCCTTACACTTGGATGTGGATCATGGGGTGGAAACTCTGTATCAGAGAACGTAGGAGTAAAACATCTGCTTAACATTAAGACAGTTGCAGAGAGGAGAGAAAATATGCTGTGGTTCAGAACACCTGAGAAAGTTTACTTCAAGAAAGGTTCTATGCCGGTTGCACTGGATGAGCTTGGAACAGTAATGCATAAGAAGAAAGCATTTATCGTAACAGACTCCTTCCTTTACAAGAACGGATATGTAAAACCGATCGAAGATAAATTAGATGAAATGGGAATCCAGCATACATGCTTCTTCGAAGTAGCACCAGACCCGACACTTCAGTGTGCACGCAAGGGTGTTGACCAGATGAGACAGTTCGAGCCAGATACAATCATCGCTCTTGGTGGTGGATCTGCAATGGACGCAGGTAAGATCATGTGGATCATGTATGAGCATCCGGAAGCAAACTTCGAAGATATGGCTATGGACTTCATGGACATCCGTAAGAGAGTATTTACATTCCCTAAGATGGGAGAGAAAGCTTACTTCGTAGCTATCCCAACATCTTCAGGAACAGGTTCTGAGGTAACACCATTCGCAATCATCACAGACGCTGACACAGGTGTTAAATGGCCAATCGCTGACTACGCTCTGCTTCCAAACATGGCAATCGTAGACGTAGACAACATGATGACACAGCCGAAGGGACTGACAAGTGCTTCAGGTATCGACGTTATGACACATGCAATCGAGGCATATGTATCTATTATGGCTACAGATTACACAGATGGTCTTGCTATGAAGGCTGTTAAGCTTGTATTCGAGAACCTTCCATCTGCATACGAGAACGGAGCAAACGATCCGAAGGCTCGTGAAGAGATGGCAAACGCTTCCTGTATGGCTGGTATGGCATTCGCAAATGCATTCCTTGGTGTTAACCACTCCATGGCTCATAAGCTTGGTGCTTTCCACCATCTGCCACACGGTGTTGCTAACGCAGTAATCCTTACAGAGGTTATGAGATACAATGCAGCAGAGGTTCCGACAAAGATGGGAACATTCTCACAGTATCAGTACCCACATGCACTTGCAAGATACGCAGAACTCGGACGCTTCGCAGGATGCACAGGTAAAGATGACAAAGAAGTATTTGAGAACTTCATCGCTAAACTTGAAGAACTCAAAGAGAAGATCGGAATCAAGAAGACAATCAAAGATTACGGCGTTGATGAGAAGTACTTCCTTGACACACTTGATGAAATGTCAGAGCAGGCATTCAACGATCAGTGTACAGGAGCTAACCCAAGATACCCACTCATCCAGGAGATCAAAGATCTGTACCTGAAATGCTACTACGGAAAATAAATCGCATTGCATAAGCAGGCATATGACCGTTAGAATCTAAAATATACGAAGAGAGACAGAATGATGTTGAAAAGCATTGTTCTGTCTCTTTTTTACGTGAGCAACGAGCCAAAGGTTACGATTGTTAATAAATAGACAATATATAAGAGACAAAAAAACTTGTTAAAAACTGCACAAACTTGCTCTGAAGGGGTTTTATTTCTAAAAATTGTGAGATATAATGACATCATCAAAACAAAGTAAGAGCCGTAAGGCAAAAGGAATAGCCCCATAGAGCTGAGATAAAATAAAAGCAGACAAGAAGGAGCGTTCAAGATATAAGGAGGTCTATATTATGAAGTTAGAAGAAAAAAATCTCATCGTGAAACGTGCTTACAAATCAGTCTATAAATGTGATGATTGTATCGTGAAAGTTTTTAATGAAGGACATCCGAAGTCAGATGTATTTAATGAGGCTCTGAATACTGCAAGAGTAGAAGAGACAGGTCTGGACATTCCGAAGGTAAAAGAAGTAACTCAGATTGATGGAAAGTGGGCAATTGCTATTGAGTACAAAGCAGGTAAGACACTTGAGGACATGATGGAATCTGATATGAAGAATCTGGAAAAATATATGGAAGACTTTGTTGATCTCCAGTTACAGGTTCAGAGTAAGAAATCACCGCTTCTGAAAGGAATGAAAGATAAATTAGCTCGTCAGATCAATGGATTGAAAGATCTTGATGCGACTACACGTTATGAACTTCTGACAAGACTTGAGAGTATGCCAAAGCATAATAAAGTATGTCACGGAGACTTTAATCCGAGTAATGTGATCGTAGGAAAGAATGGAAAGATGACTGTGGTTGACTGGGCTCATACAACACAGGGAAATGCAAGTGCAGATGCAGCAATGACATATTTGCTTTTTGCACTGAAAGATCAGAAAGTAGCAGATCTCTATCTGAAATTGTTCTGCAAGAAGAGTGATACAGCAATGCAGTATGTACAGCAGTGGCTTCCGATTGTGGCAGCAGCACAGTTATCTAAAGAAAATGAACTTGAAAAAGATTTTCTGATGAGATGGATTGATGTTGTTGATTATCAGTAGAAAATATGATTGATTAGTTGTTTCTGAAAAAGCGTCGGAGAATGAGAATTTCAAATAATAGATTCTCATTCTCCGACGCTTTAATAATTTACGCGAGCAACGAGCCAAAGTCCGTGCTTGCACGAGACCTTGGCGACTGCCGCGATAACTTGAGAAACTCGCGGAGCGTGTTTCTCATAGTTACCAGCTAGTGAAGAAAACATTTCCACCGATGACAACACCAGTTCTATTTGTAGATGCTGCATATAAGAAATAATAGCAGTCAGATACGGAAGAATGTCGAGCACCGTTGATCGCATCTTGCGCTACCTGAATGGAAAGACTTCTTGGCCCTGCTTTTAAGACACGGTCTAAGGAACCTGTCCATACCGGAGCAAACTGTCCGTTTGCGTAAACAACACCTGAAATGCTGTTTGGGAAACGTCCGCTGTTCACGCGGTTCATAATAACTGTTGCAACTGCAAGCATAGAGTCATAATCATAGCGAGCTTCACATTGTAGAATGGCTGCTAAGAGTGTAACATCATCTGAGGCAACGTTTGAGCCACCGGAAGAGTTTGAGCCACCGGAAGAGTTTGAACTACCGGAAGAACTTGAACCACTGGAAGAACTTGAACTTCCGGAGGAACTGTTAGAAGAACTGTTACTACTAGAACTGTTCTGCTTGTTCGCACTGGCAGCAGCCTCAGCTTTTGCAGCTGCTTCGGCTTTCGCAGCGGCTTCCGCCTGTTTCCGGGCTTCTTCTGCCTGACGAGCTGCCTCTTCTTCTTTGGCTTTCTGCAGTTTTGCATTCACCTCATTCAAATTAGTAGAAGTTGCCTCAGCTTTTGCCTGTAATTGTGTCTGCTGTGTCTGCAATTGGTTCTGTAAATCTTTCATGGAAGCCTGCTGTGCTTCCAGGTCTGCTTTCTGATCGGCAATCTGCTGGTGAACATCTTTCAGATTGTTCAGAGCTTTGCGGTCGTAGTTACTCAAATTTTCAATAAAATCAGCTTTGTTTAGAAAATCTGACATATTTTCTGCTGAGAAAAGCATCTCAAGCATTGTAGCACTTCCGTGCTCATACATATATTTGATACGGCTTTTCATATCTTCATACTGCTGATCTTCGTTTTTCTGCGCTTTCTCAAGATCATCCTGCGTTTTGTCTATATCACTGTTGAGGAGCTCAACCTGCATCTCAGTATCAGATATCTTCTCACTCAGGGTGAGGATATCCTGGTTGATGCCTTTTAATTCGTTCTCAAGGGCAGAGGTCTGGTTTTGCAGATTGTCTATCGTGTCTGTAGCATAGACAGGAAGTGCAGAAAATACAATTGCAAGGGAACAAATGAGCGCGGTGCCCGTATGTAACTTGCTTTTTTTGTAAAATGCCATAATCTCAATATCCTTTCTTTAAATGACATTGCATAGTTGTTGAAAACCTATTATACTATAAAACAGAGAATTAATCAAATTGGCACGAAATATTTTATGATTGTTTTACGAAATGATTAAAAAGATATTGCTTTTTGTAACAATTGACGGATAGAAAATACAGAAGATAAGGAAAAAAGTATGGAAAAAAAGGAAATTAAGATTGTTGGATTAGATCTCGATGGAACACTTCTTACAGATAAGAAGGAACTTCTTCCTTATACGAAGAATGTGATCGGAGAGGCACTGCAGAATGGTACAGTTGTTCTTGTTGCAACCGGAAGACCATGGACAGGAGTTCCGGAAGAATTACGTGAGCTTCCGGGGATGGATTATGCACTGACTGCGAATGGGGCGAGGATTATCGAGACGAGAACCGGAAAGGTACTGGAAGAACATCTGTTATCCAAAGAAGCAGCAAAAAAAGCAATTGCGATCGGAAGAAAATATGACACTCTGTTGGAAGTTTATTTTGATGGGCAGGGATATGCTCAGAAAGATGAGATCGCGCAGGTGAGAAAGTATCATAAGAATCCGAACATGTGGGATTATTTTCTGAGAACACGAATAGCGGTAGACAGACTGGAAGATCTGCTGGATGAAAAAGAAGGGAATCTTGATAAAGTACAGATGTTGTTTGCAGATATGGAAGAGAGAGAAGAGGCATGGAAAGAGTTGGAGCGAGAAGGCGTCTTTGAACTGGTTGGCTCTCTTCAATATAATATAGAAATCAATGCAGTTGGTGTAAATAAAGGAACCGGACTTGTGAATCTTGGCAAGATGCTTGGAATCAGGCGGGAAGAGATCATGGCGTGTGGGGATGGCGATAATGATATCGCAATGCTCAAGGAAGTTGGATTTGGGGTTGCCATGGCGAATGCCGAAGAAAAGGTCAAAGCTGTAGCTGATTATATTACGGAGAGCAACAATGATGAGGGGGCTGCAAAGGCCATCGAGAAGTTTGTTCTGAAACGAGGAGGGGAATCATGTTAGAAGTATTAAAGGTTATCATTCTAGGAATTGTGCAGGGAATCACAGAGTGGCTTCCAATCAGTAGTACAGGTCATCTGATTCTGGTAGAGCAGCTGATCCAACTGAAGCAGAACGAGGCATTTACGAATATGTTCAATGTGGTGATTCAGTTTGGATCGATCCTGGCAGTTGTAGTAATTTATTTTCATAAGTTAAATCCGTTCTCACCGACGAAGACGGAAAAGCAGAAGAAGATGACAATTCAGTTATGGATTAAAGTAGTGATCGGAACAATTCCGGCACTGATCGGAGGAGTGTTGCTGAACGATCTGATTGAATCAAAACTGAGTAATGCATATGTTGTTGCATTGATGTTGATCGTTTATGGTATTTTATTCATTGTAATTGAAAAACGTAATGAGACAAGAGAACCGAAAGTAAAAAGAATCTCTCAGCTTTCTGTGAAGACAGTTCTTCTGATCGGAGTTTTCCAGATGATGGCGATGATCCCTGGGACGTCCAGATCCGGCGCAACGATTGTCGGAGCACTGGCACTTGGGGTTTCAAGAAGTGTTGCAGCAGAGTTTACATTTTTCCTTGCAATTCCGGTTATGTTTGGAGCAAGTGCACTGAAGTTGTTTAAGTTCGGTCTGGCATTTACCCCAATGCAGGTATTTTTACTTCTTCTTGGAATGATCGTATCCTTTGCAGTATCTGTTATAGCGATCAAGTTCCTGATGAAATATATCAAGAACCATGACTTTAAGGCATTTGGATATTACAGAATCGTACTTGGAATCGTTGTATTTTTATTCTTCGGTATCCAGGCTTTATTCAAATAAGGTATGTATTATTGAATAGGGTGCAGTGTGTTTTACTGTTCACAGTTATTGTGAACAGTAAAATTTTGTATTTCCAAAAGAAATCGTGCATAATTACGTCTTGCATTTTATGAAAAGCATGTTATAATTATTAACATGTTTTGAATTTTTATGCAGAGAAAAGAGGAGGAGCTTAAGATGAAGAAGTTTTTATCAGTATTTCTTACTGCAGCATTAGCAGTCAGCATGCTGGCAGGTTGTGGTAGTAAGAACGAAACAGTAACAGCAAAGGTAATCGATATTGACCTTACAAATGAAGAATATGCATTTGGTGTGGACAAGAATCAGCCGGAACTTCTTGAGAAGACAAATGAGTTTATTGCAAAGATCAAATCAGACGGAACACTTGATGAGATCTGCAAAAAGTATTTCTCAGACGGAGAGCCGGAAGCAGTAAAATCAGCAACACTTGATACATCCAAGGATCAGTTGGTTGTAGCTACAAATGCAGCATTCGAGCCATTTGAGTATACAAAGGGTGAAGATTATTATGGAATCGACATGGAGATTGCAAAGCTTCTTGCTGATGAACTTGGAAAAGAGCTTGTAATTGAGAACATGGATTTTGATGCAGTTTGTCTGTCTGTAAGCCAGCAGAAATGTGATATTGCTATGGCAGGACTTACAATCAATGAAGAGAGAGAAGAATATGTTACATTTACAGATTCTTACTATTCAGCATCCCAGCGTTTGATCGTTCCAAGCAATGTTACAACATTCGATGATTGCAAGACAGCAGATGACGTTGCAGCTAAGCTTGCTGAGACAAAATCATCTGACCAGATCGGTGTTCAGCAGGGAACAACAGGTCAGTACTATGTTGAAGGAAGCGAAGATTGGGACTTCCCGGGACTTCCGGCAAAATGTGTGACATACAAGAGCGGATCACTTGCAGTACAGGATATGCTCAATGGAAATATTCAGTATGTGATCATTGATGCAGCACCGGCGTCAGCAATCACAGAAGCAATCAACGCAGTTCAGTAAGAGTATTTACTAAGAATTTACAGGCAGTAAAATAACAGAATTTATTAACGAGGGAAATACAGGCAGAAGATGATGCATGCATTTTCCTCTTTTTGGAGAAAGGAAACAAATGGGGAATTTTAGTCAGAAAGTAGACAAATTTATTGATATATTTCTGAATCAGAATGGCTATGTGAAAGTAGTTCAGGGACTGCACAATACTTTGCTGATCGCAATCTGCGGTCTGATTATCGGTATTGTGATCGGTACTTTGATCGCTACAGTCCGTGTGATTCCGAAATATAAAACTCTTCCGAGAGTATTGAATCATATTTGCAGCTTTTACGTTGCATTATTCAGAGGAACTCCTATGGTAGTTCAGCTCCTTATCTTTTATTATGTACTCCTTCCGATTTTTGGGGTGAAGATTACCGGAGTACAGGTTTCTATGGTTGTATTTGGTCTGAATAGTGGTGCATATATTTCAGAGATCATGCGAAGCGGAATCCAGTCTGTCGATCCGGGACAGATGGAAGCCGGAAGAGCAGTCGGACTCAGTTTTGGAACAAGTATGATGAAGATTGTGATTCCGCAGGCTGTAAAGAACATTCTTCCGACACTTGGAAATGAGTTCATTTCTCTTATTAAAGAGACATCTGTAGTAAGCTTTGTCGGTGCAGCTGACCTTTATGTTGCATTTAACTATATCGGAAGTAACAGCTACGAATTCATGGTACCGTACCTTGTAATGGCGTTAATCTACATTGCACTTGTGCTTGTGATCACATTACTTGTTAAATTATTAGAAAGGAGCCTGAAGAAGAGTGATAGACGTAATTAATCTGCAAAAAAGCTTTGGGGACAAAGAGATTCTGAAGGGAATCAATGTTACGATCAATAAAGGCGATATCGTTGCGGTGCTCGGACCATCCGGCTCCGGTAAAAGTACATTTTTGCGATGCCTGAACTGTATGGAAGACCCGACAGGCGGAAGTATTATCTTCAATGGTGTTGATATCGCAGATATGAAGGTTGATATTAATCAGCATCGCCGCCATATGGGAATGGTTTTCCAGCATTTCAATCTTTATAATAATAAGACAGTTCTTCAGAATGTCATGATGGCACCTGCATATCTAAGATGTAAGGACATTGATAAGGCAAAGAAAAAGAATCGTATGATCAAATTTAAAAATATGTTCCGTGGAAGTGACAAGAAGGAAGAGCTGATTCCGATCACTGAGACAAAGGAGCATGTCAAGAAAGAAGTAAAGGAGCAGGCAATGGCTCTTTTGAAGAGAATCGGATTGGAAGATAAAGCGGATGTGTATCCGTCTACACTTTCCGGTGGACAGAAACAGCGTGTCGCGATTATCCGTTCCATGGCTATGAATCCTGACGTGATTCTTTTTGATGAGCCGACTTCAGCACTTGACCCGGAAATGGTAGGAGAAGTACTTGAACTGATGAAAGATCTGGCAAAAGAGGGAATGACAATGGTTGTTGTTACTCATGAGATGGGATTTGCCCGTGAGGTTGCTTCAAGAGTTCTTTTCATTGATGACGGTCAGATTAAGGAAGAAGCTGCCCCGGCAGAATTCTTTGAACATCCGAAAGATCCAAGACTTCAGGAGTTCCTTTCAAAGATCCTGTAAAAGAAAATAAATTTAACTTTTAATCTATAGAATATCTGTTTGGTATTGTGTTACAATATTGAACAGATATTTTTATATATAAGGAAATGGTATTGAATGAAATGTGATAGAAAGAAAAAATACGAAGCAGATGCTTTGGCATGTGAGAGGCTGCAAGAGACAGTAGAACCACTTGTTGAATGGTTTCGGGAGAATCAGAGAGATCTTCCATGGCGGAAGCATGTGAATGCGTATCGGGTCTGGATTTCAGAGATTATGCTGCAGCAGACGAGAGTGGAAGCAGTTAAATCTTATTACACACGATTCCTGGAAGAACTGCCGGATATCAAAGCGCTGGCTGAAGTGCCGGAAGACAGACTGCTTAAGCTGTGGGAAGGACTTGGCTACTACAACAGGGCGAGGAATTTAAAGGCAGCAGCACAACAGGTAATGGAAGAATATAATGGTGTATTCCCGGATACATTTGAAGAGATAAAAAAGTTGAAGGGAATTGGCAGTTATACAGCCGGTGCGATCAGCTCTTTTGTTTATCATCAGCAGAAACCAGCGGTAGATGGAAATGTTTTTCGCGTGGTTACAAGAATTCTGGAAGACAGTGATGACATTATGAAAGCAAGTACAAGGACAAAGATAGAACGTATGCTTGAACAGGTGATTCCGGCAGAGGCACCGGGAGATTTTAATCAAGGATTGATCGAACTTGGGGCAATCGTCTGTCTGCCAAATGGAGAACCAAGGTGTGAGAGCTGTCCGATAAGGGGATTTTGTCTTGCATACCAGGATGAATGTCAGATGGACTATCCAGTCAAGAAAAAGGCGAAAGAGCGAAGAATCGAGAAAAGAACGATTCTAAGATTCTGTGATAATGAGGAAATTGCGATTCGCAAAAGGCCGGGAAAAGGACTCCTTGCAGGATTGTATGAATTTCCTAATGTAGAGGGACATTTAACACAAAAAGAAGTTATAGAATATGCAAAAGAGTCAGGTCTTACGCCGGTACGCGTGAAGAAGCTGCCAAAGGCGAAGCACATTTTCAGTCATGTGGAATGGCATATGACCGGATATGAGATTTTGGTGGATGAGTTGGAAAAAGAATTTCAGAATCCTGAGATCATATTTGCAGGAAAGGAGGACCTGGAGAAAAATTATGCAATTCCGAGTGCATTTTCTGCATATCTATAAATGAAGAGGATGAGAATACTGTGGTGGCTGAAAAATCTGGAAAATAAAAATAGAACGCTTAAAATAGAGTCCACTCTGTTTTATTGAAAAAAAAGGCGAAATATGTTATAATATCTCTTATAGTTTAAAATGCATACGGGAGAGTTTTAGCAGAAATGAGTACAAAAACAGAATTATCGAAGCAGCAGAAAAAATCACAGGAAACAAAGGAAAAAATCTTTCAGGCAGCGAAGAAGATTCTTCAGAAGAGCGGATATGAAAAATTGTCAATCAAGAATATCTGTGAAGAAGCAGGCGTGTCGAACGGAAGTTTCTATCATCACTTTAAGACAAAAGATGATTTGCTGTCTTATTATATAGAAGACCAGCCTACGATGGGACCGGATCTGCTGGAGACACCGAAAAGTCTGGAAGATGTAAAGGATGGAATTGTCCGTGTTTATTTGAATTATGTAGCTTATTGCCGTGAACTTGGTGTAGAATTTATGGCAGGGTATTATGATACAAAGAATCAGGCTTTGAATCCGGCGATAAGAACAGAACGTCCATATCCGATCGTGACAGTACAGGCTTATGTAGAGCAGGCTGCGAAGGATGGGATTATTAACATTAGAGAGAGTATTGACGAATTTACAACAGATATCCGGATGATCGTGATCGGAAATGTATTTGAATGGTGTCTGAGAGAGGGAAATGCTGATTTCGAGGGCAACATGAGTCGTTCTTTAAGGCGGTATCTGGACAGTACACTGGAGGAAGGTTGATGATTTATCACTTTATTGTGAATCCGCGGGCTCGTTCAGGGCTTGGCGAGATGCTGTGGAAACAGTTGGAACCTGAGTTGTGCAGAAAAAGAATCGATTATCAGATTCATCTGACAACAAAGAAAAAGGATGCAGGAAAGATTGCATCAGAGATTACGGAAGATGGCCAGGAGCACATGTTTGTTGTTCTTGGAGGCGACGGTACACTCAATGAAGTACTAAGTGGAATTAAATCACTGGAGAAAGTGACGTTAGGATATATTCCGATTGGATCAAGCAATGATTTTGCAAGAGGAACAGGAATCCCGGGAGATCCTTTTGAAGCATTGGACACAATTCTTTCACCCAAAAGGGTTGAAAAGATGGATATAGGTGTGCTAAAAAGGGAAGGGAAAGGAAGAAGATTTGCAGTGAGTGCCGGTATTGGATTTGATGCTGCAGTTTGTCATGAAGTATGTGTTTCAAAATGGAAACGTGTATTGAACCTTCTGAAAATCGGTAAGCTGAGTTATGCGGTTGTGGCAATGGATCGTATTATAAAAGATCGGCCGGTGAAACTTGAACTGACACTGGATGATGGAAGCATGAAAGTGTTTGAGAGGACTTATTTTGCAGCATTTATGAATCTTCCTTATGAAGGAGGAGGGTTTAAGTTTTGTCCGGACGCTTCCGGAAGTGATGGATTTCTTGATATTATGGTTGTGTCGGATCTGTCGAAGCTCAAGATTCTGTGTCTGCTTCCGACCGCTTTTTCAGGAAAGCATACAAGATTTAAAGGGGTGACGATATTAAAATGTCGTAGTGTAAAGGTAGTGACAGATCGTGCACTGCCGTTACATACAGATGGAGAACCTTCCTTTTTATCAAAAGAGATAGAAGTCTCACTGGAAAAAGAAAAACTTAATGTGATCGTTGAATAGAAGAAAGGTGATGAAACAGGATGCATATAGGGATTGTTTTAGCGATTGGGTTATGTATTGTAATAGGAATACCAGCTTTCTTAATTTTTTTGCTGGCTCCAAGACTGTCGGGCAGAAAAAGAGTGCATCCGTTTCTTGGCGTAAAGTGGGCGCATAGAGGACTTCATGATAAGAAGCGTGGGATTCCGGAAAATTCATTTCCGGCATTTCGTGCGGCAATCGAAGCCGGAGATGGAATAGAACTGGATGTTCATCTGACAAAGGATGGACAGTTGGTGGTTTTTCATGATGATACATTTGAAAGAATCTGTGGAAGACGGGGGAGAGTAGAAGATACTTCATATGAAGAGATGCAGAAGTACAGACTTGCGGAGACAAAAGAGCGGATTCCACTATTGTCAGAAGTACTGCAGTTGGTAGATGGAAAGGTACCACTTTTGATCGAGGTGAAACTTCCTAACACAGATACAAAGATTTGCAGAAAATTGGATGAAGAACTGCGAAAATATCATGGCGAATACATGATCCAATCCTTTAACAGCCTGGTACTTCGCTGGATGAAGAAACATCGGAATGAAATCCCAAGAGGACAATTATCTGAGAATCTGACGAAAAACGACAGAACAACGCATTATCTCTTGAGATTTTGTGTAAAATATCTTTTGAGTAACTGTATGTGCAGACCGGATTTTATTTCTTACCGGTGGTCAGACAGAAAGAATCCGGGATTATGGCTGAACAGGGTTCTCTTTAAAACGCCGGCAGCGGCATGGACACTGCATGGAGAAAAAGATGTTAAGGCGGCAAGAAGAAGCTTCGATATGTATATTTTTGAGATGAGTTAAAGAAGAGTAAATCTGATTTCCATTGAAAGTGCTGATTCAAAAAGTAAAGGTGAACAAAAGAAGAGACAACTGTTGATAATTCATAAGAAAAAGAAAAGAAATGTTAAAAACTTATGAAGTCGGTTGAGATTGTGTTTTAAAAGTGCTATAATCGAGCCTATCAAAAAAGAGCGTTAAATGAAAATAGCGCAGAAGTAGCAAGTGCTGTATCGGTTTGATGAAAAGCGGAGGAGTGTCAGATATGAAATGGAAGACAAAGTTCATAGAGACAATGAAAAGATATAAGCATGCATGGGTGTTTTTATACGCGTTAATCTATATGCCGTGGTTTTGGTTTCTTGAGAAACATGTGACGATGAATTATCATGTGGTGCAGACAGCATTAGATGAAGAGATTCCTTTTATTGAATATTTTATTGTACCGTATATGTTATGGTTTGTATTTATCGCAGCTACATTTTTATACTTTTTCGTTACAGATGTACAGGGATTTTACAAACTGGCGAAGATTTCGTTTGCAGGAATGACAATTTTCCTTATTATTTGTTCCGTCTTTCCGAATGGTCAGGATTTACGACCGGTTGTGTTTGAGCGGGATAATATTTTTGTAGATGCAGTTCGGATGCTGTATCGGACAGATACTTGTACGAATGTATTTCCAAGTCTTCATGTGTTTAATACTCTGTGCGCATGTATTGCAATCCATAAGAGTCAGGCACTTAAGAAACACAAAGCTGTTTGTATTGGAGCATATGTGCTTGGAGCGTTGATCATAATGGCGACCATGTTCTTGAAGCAGCATTCCGTACTTGATGTGACAGGAGCATTTATTATGGCTTATCTGTTGTATCAGTGGGTATATGCAGAAGAGACGAAGAAAGTTCCGGGATATTCAAAGCGTCCGGTATTTCAGAATAAATAAGAGTTAGAAAAAGAATTACAGGAAGTGCTTTTGGCTGATGAGGTCAAGGGCACTTTTTTGTATATTAGGAAAGTCCTTAGCATAGAATATAGCCGAATATACAGAAGTTTCTATAGAAAAGCATCTGGGGAAATGTTATAATAAAAAACAGTGAATTACTGTGGGCAGATTAGCCTGACAGTTACGAATAAAGTATTACATGAGATTTAGGAGGACTAGAGCATGAAGAAGGTTATGCTTACTGGTGACAGACCGACAGGAAGATTACACGTAGGACATTATGTGGGTTCCCTGCGTCGTCGTGTTGAATTACAGAATACAGGAGATTTTGATGACATTTTTATTATGATCGCAGATGCACAGGCATTGACTGATAATGCTGATAACCCGGAGAAGGTACGTCAGAATATTATCGAAGTAGCATTAGACTACATGGCTTGTGGATTGGATCCGGAGAAGTCTACTCTGTTTATCCAGTCACAGGTACCGGAACTGACAGAGTTATCATTCTATTACATGAATCTTGTGACAGTCTCAAGACTGCAGAGAAACCCAACTGTAAAGAATGAGATTAAGATGAGAAACTTTGAGGCAAGTATCCCGGTTGGATTCTTTACATATCCGATCAGCCAGGCAGCAGATATTACAGCATTCAAGGCTACTGTTGTACCGGTAGGAGAAGATCAGCTTCCGATGCTTGAGCAGACAAAGGAGATCGTACATAAGTTTAATTCCGTTTATGGAGATACATTGATTGATCCGAAGATCCTTCTTCCGGAGAATGAAGCGTGCCTTCGCCTTCCGGGAATTGACGGTAAGGCGAAGATGAGTAAGTCTCTGGGTAACTGTATTTATCTGTCAGAGGAATCTGAAGATATTAAGAAGAAAGTATTCAGCATGTTTACTGATCCGAATCATATTCGTGTGGAAGATCCTGGAAGTCTGGAAGGAAATACTGTATTCACCTATCTGGATGCATTCTGTAAACCAGAGTATTTTGCGGAATTCCTGCCAGAATATCAGAATCTGGATGAGCTGAAAGCACATTATCAGAGAGGCGGACTTGGAGATATGAAAGTGAAGAGATTCCTGAACAATGTTCTTCAGGCAGAACTGGAGCCAATCCGCAACAGAAGAAAAGAACTTCAGAAAGACATTCCTGCAATCTACGAGATTCTTAAAAAGGGAAGCGAGAAGGCAGAGGCTGTTGCAGCACAGACATTGAAAGAAGTAAAAGATGCTATGAAAATCAATTATTTTGATGACAAGGCACTGATTGAGGCGCAGGCAGAGAGATTTTCAAAATAGAGTGTTGTTGGAATAGTTAGAATGGAATTTTAAATGATATCAGGACAGGCGGTGCAGATTTGAGTTTGCTTATATGTGAACTTGAATCTGACACCGCCTTTGCTTGATTTGGGGCGAAGTTTTTTGGTGTGCGTTCGGAGAGGATCCTTTGAAGTGAGATTTTCCAAAGATACAAAAAGACTGTAAGGAAATTTCCTTACAGTCTCTATAGCGTGCGATAGAAGATTCGAACTCCCGGCCTTCTGATCCGTAGTCAGACGCTCTATCCAGCTGAGCTAATCGCACATTTTGTTGTTTACTCTGTTGTATCGCTCACAACAAAAAAGATTATATAACGGATATTGGAAAATGTCAACACCAATTTTGAAATTTTTTCAAAAAAAATTGAAGCGGATTTTAGAAGCTATTTTCAATCTATCTTTTGTGTGCTATCGAGTGTTATTCTTCAATAATCTGAATCTCCAGATAGTCAAAGTCAATCTCATCGACAAAATTGTCCTGATAGAAACGCGCTTTGGCGTGGCGCTTGAACTCATTGATCGTTGAGTCGAGCCAGATCGGCTTGCTCAGATCAAATTCATAGCAAATCTTGTCGAGTGCATGAAAGATCTTATGTGTACGTGTGTCGTCTGTCTCATCGCAGATAACAGTATCGCAAAGCATGCGGTTGTCTTTAAATTCTTTTCCCCATAAACGAAACATAATAGACTCCTTTCCGGCAGCAGAAGAAACTATCTGATCTTCTGAAAATACCTGTCTCTTGTATCCTAACATAAGAAAAACAAAAAGTCATTTCTTTTTTAGAGACTTTTTGGTATAGTGGAACGGTAATGTTACTGTTCACTCCGCTGATTGACACGGAGGATGCGTGTTTTGACTTGAATGCATCTCGCCCCATCGCCAAAGGCGATTTAAAATGGCGAGATGCGTTGCTGGTCGCACATCGTGTGAACAGTAACACGGTAATGGTAACAGCAATATAGTAATTGATAGAATGATTGGAGAGCAGTTATGATTAGAGAATGTACAGAGACAGACAGAGAAATACTGGGAGGTTATCTGGAAGAAGACAGTTATGGACAGGCAATCTTTCATCTGATTGATGAATTTGGATTTGAACAGAAATTCCAGTCCGTTTATATGGATATTGAAGAAGAACAGTGCAAAGGTGTTTATCTTATGATTTACAAAAATGTACTGCTTTATTCGAAAGAGAACCAGGTGGAAATTGATTTCCTGGAGCAGATGCTCTCTGTGCTTGTGCCAGAGATGGTGATTGGACGAAAGGATAATGTGAATATTGTAAGCTGGCTTCTGACAGACTACCGGATGGATACTGTAGATCAGATCCCGGAGCTTTGTGATGAGGAAGGCAATGCGTTGAAGAGGGACACCCGGAAGAAGGAAGGACAGGAATGGGGCGTCCTGTATAAGGAGGACTAGAAGAGCGATGAAGAGAATATTTATTGACGGACTCAGCGGAATGGCGCAGGGCTTGTTTGCAACATTGATCATAGGAACAATCATCCAGCAGATTGGAATGTTTGTTGGAGGAAATTATGGAGATTTAATTTATTTGATCGGGAAAGTTGCTGCAGCGCTTACAGGAGCAGGTATTGGTGTCGGAGTGGCAAGGAAGCTGGAGGCTCAGCAGCTTGTTACAGTTTGTGCAGCTGTTGCCGGTATGATCGGAGCATTCGCGGGGAAAATTCTGGCAGGTCAGGTGCTTGTAGATGGAAATATTGTATTAGCCGGACCAGGGGAACCACTGGGAGCTTTCGTGGCAGCTTATGTGGCAATTGAGATTGGAATTTTAGTTACAGGAAGAACAAAACTAGATATTATCCTGACACCACTGATCTGCATTGGTGTTGGTGCGGTTGTTGGTTTGTTTGTCGGACCACCGATTTCTTCCTTTATGAACTGGCTGGGTTCTTTGATTAACTGGGGAACAGAACAGCAGCCGTTCCTTATGGGAATTGTAGTTTCGGTCTTGATGGGAATGATCCTGACATTGCCGATCAGCTCCGCGGCTTTGGGGGTAATCCTGAATCTGTCAGGTCTTGCAGCTGGAGCAGCTACGGTTGGATGTTGTTGCAATATGATTGGATTCGCAGTTGCAAGCTACAGAGAGAATAAGATTGGTGGATTTCTAGCACAGGGAATTGGTACTTCTATGCTTCAGGTACCGAATATTATGAGACATCCATTGATTTGGATCCCATCCATTTTGTCAAGTGCAATTTTAGGACCGGTAAGTACAATGTTACTCCATATGACGAATAATGCAACCGGATCTGGAATGGGAACAGCCGGGCTGGTTGGTCCGTTGATGACGTGGCAGGTGATGATCCAGACGGAAGATCCGATGATTGTTCTGGTGAAGATCATTGTGATCCAGTTTGTACTTCCGGCAGTGATCACACTTGGAATTTCAGAATTTATGAGAAAGAAGGGCTGGATTCGCCAGGGAGACATGAAACTGGAGCTGTAGGCAGAAAATGGATTACAGAGATTGGAAAGATACTATTACAGTAACACTAAAATATCTCTAAAAAAGAAGTGAATTCTGTGACAGAAAAATGGGAGTATGTTATACTTAATATATATAAACAGACCGGGGGATGAATGCTATGAGAAGCGAACAACAGGTAGAAGCTGCGCTAAAGAGTTATGAAGATGTTGACAGCTGGAAGACAATCATTTTCCTGTATAATGCAGCGTTGAAAGAAGTTGGTACAAAGCTGGAGATTCTTAATGATGAATTTCAGCATGTACATCAGTATAATCCGATTGAACATATTAAGACAAGGATCAAGACACCGGACAGTATTGTGAAAAAGCTGAAGAGGTATGGATATGAGACATCCATAGAGAACATGGTTCGCTATGTGAATGATATTGCAGGAGTAAGATTGATCTGTTCATTTACATCAGACATATATCGTCTGGCAGAGATGATAGGGAATCAAAGCGATTTGAAAGTTCTTTCAATTAAGGATTATATTAAGAATCCCAAAGAAAGTGGATATAAAAGTTATCATATGTTAGTTTCTGTGCCGATATTTCTTTCGGATAGTGTAGTAGACACAAAGGTTGAGATTCAGATCCGAACCATTGCAATGGACTTTTGGGCAAGCCTTGAACATAAGATCTACTACAAATTTGAAGGGAATGCACCGAAGTATATCAGCAAGGATCTGCAGGAATGCGCAAAGATGGTATCAGAGCTGGATGATAAGATGCTTTCATTGAATGAGGCAATTCGGGAATGCATTGCCCAACAGGATAAGGATCAGATTCGGATGAATGAAGAACTGATGAATGATGTGTGCAGAGATGTTCTTGGAAATAACAAAGAATATAAAGATTCGAAAGTACAGGAAAAAGTGACAGAGATTGTAACATAAGACAGTAATCTGTAGAAAATATAAAACTGTAATAAACGAAGTGAGCTGTGGGAAATGAGAGATTCATATTTTCACAGCTCTTGTTGTTAAAAGTGATTGTGTTACTGTTTACACGATGTGCGACCAGAAACGCATCTCGTTATTTCAAATCGCCTTTGGCGATGGGGCTTGATGATTTTCTATAGGTTCGGTATACTATAGCAATAGAAGAATGGAAAATATGAAAGATGCTTAGCATAGAAAGATGAGGAAAATAGATGATGATAAGAAAAAAACTGGCAGTTTTGATGTTGGCTGGTGTGACTTGTTTAGCATCCGGCTGTGGAAATGTGGTCAAGGACGGGACAGAAGCACTTGGTGAGGGCAGATATGATGCGGCAGAGACGGCATTTGAAGAGGCAACTAAGAATGAGAATAAAGAAGTTGCGGCAGATGGATATCAGGGACTTGGAATGACATATTATGAGCAGGAAGAATATGATAAAGCATTGGAAGCATTTCAGACTGCATTGGATCAGGGAGCAGAGCAGACGCAGGAACTTTATAATCTGACCGCAGTTTGCGCAATGAAGACGGAAGATTATGCGAAGGCACTCGAATGTTTCCAGGCTGGAATCGCACTTGCAGAAAGCAAGACAGGAGATGACAAAACGAAAGCAGATACAGCACTTCTTCAAGAAATGGAATATAATGTGATTGTCTGCTACGAAAAACAGGCAGACTGGGAAAATGCAAAGAGTGCGATGAAACAGTATCAGGAAGATTTCCCGGAAGATGATTCTGTGAGTAAGGAAGCAGAGTTCCTTCAGACAAGATAAAAAGGTTACTGCGGTCAGTAGCAGGGCAGGTTGCATATTAGCAGATCATGATAAGTAGATAAGGAAAAGAAAATATGATATCAATGGATGAAATAAAAGAGAGGGTAATTCTCGTTGCGGTAGATACGGATGGATCTGATCAGGCAGAACGATCCCTGGATGAGCTTGGAGAGCTTGCGAAGACAGCAGGTGCAGAAGTTGTCGGCCGTATGATCCAGCCAAGAGAAAATATCCATCCGGGAACTTATATAGGAAAAGGAAAAATTCTGGAATTAAAGGAATTATTGTGGGAGACGCACGGAACGGGAATTATCTGTGATGACGAGTTGACAAGTGTGCAGATGGGGAATCTGGAAGCAGAACTGGATTGTAAAATCATGGACAGAACACTTCTGATTCTTGATATATTTGCAGCCAGAGCAGTGTCAGGAGAAGGTAAGATCCAGGTAGAATTAGCACAGTTAAAGTACCGTGCTTCAAGACTGGCCGGACTTGGAAAATCACTTTCCAGACTTGGAGGAGGAATTGGAACAAGAGGACCGGGAGAGAAAAAACTGGAGATGGACCGCCGTCTGATCAGAGAACGTATCAGCAGACTGAAGAAAGAATTGAAAGATGTAGAGCGCCACAGAGAATTGATTCGTGGACAGAGAAAGCAGTCCGGACTGAAAGTAGCAGCATTAGTAGGTTATACTTCAGCAGGGAAGAGCAGTATTGAGAATGCACTGACACAGGCAGGAGTATTGGAGGATGCGATGCTTTTCTCAACATTGGATACAACAACGAGAGCTTTGACACTGGATAATACACAGGAAATTCTTTTGACAGATACGGTTGGATTTATCAACAAGCTGCCGCATCATTTGGTAGAGGCATTTAAGAGCACACTGGAAGAAGCAAAGTATGCAGATATTATCGTGCACGTAGTTGATGCTTCGAATCCACAGATGGATGCACAGATGCATGTAGTTTATGAGACACTCAGACAGCTTGGAGCCGAAGGAAAACCGGTCATTACACTGTTTAACAAGCAGGATAAGGTTGAGAATCCGGTTAATCACAAAAATCTTCAGGCAGATTATTCCATTGTGACATCTGCGAAGACCGGGCAGGGGCTGGAAGAGTTTAAACAGGCGTTATTGGAGATTATCCGTAAAGAGCAGATTTATATTGAACGCTTATATGATTTCAGTGAAGCGGGCAAGATTCAGCTGATCCGCAGTAAGGGGCAGCTGTTATCCGAAGAATATGTGCCGGAAGGAATTGCGGTTAAGGCATATGTGCCGCAGGATATTTATGGGAGATTATAAATGCGCCCTAAATTTTAATGTTATGGAATAAGAAAATAGATAACAAAACCGTAAGAGAAGCAGGAAATAAGCTTCATCTTACGGTTTTTCTTATAAGAACAGCGGAAAGACTGTCCTTGGAAAGCTTGGAAAAGAAATAGATGTAAAAAGGGATCGAATTAAGATCCCTTTTTTACTTGTAAAGTTATATCCTACTGTAGATACGGTGTTGCCGGGCTCTCAGGGTAACTTCCCATGGAGACAAGCAGCTGAAGACCTACATCTCTTGCAGTGAGGACTGCATTCTTAACAGCATCCGCATCACCGGTTACCGCGACGATCACTTCGTTCGAATGGCTTGTTCCCTGGTCCGGGGTCATATACTTGATGACTTCAACCGGGGAAGACTTCACTGCAAGGTCAGCCATGACAAGTCCAATAGCAGCAGGGGAACCGCAGAAGAATCCAAAAGGTTTTCCAATCGGAGCGTTGAATGCCATATGAAGTGCTTTGTCTGCACAGGCAGAGAAAGTGAACTCCAGATGTCCGGCCTGGCTGATGTAGAGTTCACCGGCATATTTGCCGATATATTCAAGCGCAATGTTAACTGCACGGCGCACGTCAGAGACGTTGTCTCCGCCGATCACGATGAAACATCCGTGTCCGCCCCAGCCTTTTGTATCACGAGGAAGCTCAATAGAGACAATCTCCGTGTTCGTTGACTTGACAGCTTCGTCTGCTGCATTGATCTGTCCGGCTGCACCTGTTCTTGAACTGATCAGGCCGAGACTCTTATATGCCTTCTTCAGATTCATCTTCTCAAGAAGAGAAGGGTCAATTCCCGGGATAACAAGTCCGATTGTATCCAAAACGGTTGTTCCAACGAATTCAGTAAGGGAACAATCCTGTGAAATCTGTTCAATGTGATGTACGTCTATCATATGAATCCTCCATCTATTCCAATAATCTGTCCGGTCATATAAGCCGGCGTATCTGTGAGCTTTAATGCGAGCTCGGCAACTTCCACCGGATCGGCAAAACGTCCGGAAGGAATCTCATCCATAAGATCTTGGCGTTCCTCTTCGTTCAAACGCCCATTCATTTCTGTGTCAATCACACCGCAGGCGATTGCATTCACCTGAATATTACTCGGTGCAAGTTCCTTGGCAAGTGCTCGTGTCAATCCGTGTATTCCGGATTTTGTTGCGGAATAAGCAACCTCACAGGAAGCACCGATAGTTCCCCACATAGAAGAAATATTCAGAATCTTTCCACATTTTTTAGATACCATGTATGGAATGGCTGCGCGGCTGCAGTAGAAGACGGAAGAAAGATTCGTGGCAAGAATCTTATCCCAGTCATTGTCAGTCATGTCAGTCAGAAGTCCGAACCAGGCGATACCGGCATTGTTGATCAGAATATCAACGCCACCACACTCTTTTTCAATAATCTGAAAAATCTTCCGGACTTCGTCGGGGTTACTGACATCTCCGGGAACTGCTGTACAGGAACCACCGTCTGAGAGAATCTCATGTGCGAGCTCTTCTAAGCGTTCCACCTGGTGGACACAGTTGAGAAATACGTGATAACCGGCCTTGGCGTATGCTTTCGCACAGGCACGCCCGATGCCGCGGGAAGAACCGGTGATCAGTATGGATTTTTTATTCATAAAAGAAAACCTCAGTCTTTCTGAGCCCTTAAATAAGCGGCTGATTTGGAGAGTGATCATGATAAAATTTTAATGATTACTCAGATACAATAACTATAACATAAAATGGATTGGATTTCATTGTCTTTCGTAAATGGATATGCTAAAATTTTAGAAAAGGGCGTTACTGGATACAGTAATTAGGATAGATTTGATGATTTCGGAAGAAGGAGAGAACACAATGGCAAAGACAAAGGTAATCTGTTTTACGAATAATAAGGGAGGAAGCGGAAAGACCACAACTTGTTCAAATGTTGGATTTGGCTTGAGAGAGCTTGGGAAAAAGGTTCTGATGATCGACGGAGATATGCAGCTGAATCTCTCCCTTTCTTTGTTTGACGAAGATACAGTGCTTGCATATGCACAGAGTGACAAAAATTTGTATGAAGCAATTAAGCGACAGGATGATCTGACAGATTATATCGTGAATACAAAATACGAAGGACTTGATCTGATTCCGTCTTCTACATTGATGAGTTCGATTGAATACGAACTTTTTACAAAATGGCAGAGGGAGTATATTTTGAAAAAAGGATTGAAGAAGATCCGCGAGTCAGAGGTTTATGATTATATTCTGATCGATGCACCGCCGACACTTGGTGGATGGGTGATGAATATCCTGTGTGCGTCCGATTATGTGATCCTTCCGGTAGAGGCATCTCCATGGGGACTGTTTGGTCTTGGAAATATGTTCGAATTCCTGGACAGTGTAGAAGAAATTGCACCGGATCTCAAGCTTGGTGGAATTGTAATCACAAAGGTTGATACAAGAAAGAATTATTTCAAACAGACATTAGAGACTCTGCAAGAGTTAGATGATGTGAAAGTATTTGATACTTACATCCGCGTGGACAGTGGAATTGAGTGGTCGCAGGATAATAATGCACCGGTGATCGCATATAAGAAGAGCAGTAGAAGTGCGAAAGAGTACATGGAATTAACGAGAGAGATTGCAGCTACATTAAAAGGATAAACCAGAAAGGCAGGCAATAGATGCATCAGGAACTGATCCGGGAACTGGCGATGATCACAGATGAGGAACGCCGGATCCTTGAAGGAAAACAGGAGATCGATCCACAGCTTTATACAGAAAAGAAGGAAATGGTTGTGGACAGTGCGAAACTTCTGAAGAAGGGGAAGTTGATCCAGGTCAGACCGCATACTCGCTTTGTACATTTCCCGGCGCATACACACAATTATATAGAAGTAATTTATATGTGCCAGGGAACAACGACACATATCGTGAACGGCAATCAGGTTGTGCTCGAACAGGGTGACCTTCTGTTTCTGAATCAGAATGCAGTGCAGGAGATCCTTCCGGCCGGAGAGTATGATATTGCAGTGAACTTTATTGTCCTGCCGGAGTTTTTTAACACAGCATTCTCTATGATCGGGGCAGAAGAAAATCAGCTGAAAGATTTCCTTGTCGGAGCGTTGTGCGGAAGAGATGAAGAGACGTCTTATCTGTATTTTCATGTGGCTGATATTCTCCCGGTGCAGAATCTGATCGAGAATATGGTCTGGACGATCTTCTATGACATTTCCAATAAGCGAAGCAGTAATCAGATCACGATGGGACTTTTGTTTCTTCAGTTGTTGAATTATATGGATAAGATGGAAGCCGGCGGACGCAAATTTGACACAGAGATTATGGCGAATGTGTATCGCTATATTGAGGATCATTTTAAAGAAGGCACGCTGTCAGAACTGGCGGTAGAGATGAAAGTGGATGTCTATTGGCTGAGTCGTGAGATCAAGAAAAAATCAGGAAAGACATATAAAGAACTTCTTCAGGAAAAGAGGATGCAGCAGGCAGTGTATCTTCTGATAAACAGCAGGATTGCGGTGTCGGATATTATAGAAGCAGTTGGATACGACAATACAAGCTATTTTTATAGAAAATTTAAAGAACGCTATGGAATCAGTCCGAAAGAATATCGGATTGAAAACATGAATTAAGGATAAAGTATAGAGAGGATGCTATTTTTCACAGATGGCATCTTCTTTTTTTACGCGAATAGTAAATCGAAGACTATACTGATATAAAAATCGGCAATTTGCATCAATAACAACGCAGGAAAATAGATAAAAATAAAAAAACGACGAAATAAAATCGTGAAAATAACATCAAAATAGCACTATGCATAAAAGAAGATAGGATGTATAATGAAACATATGTGAAAAATACAAAAAGGAGGGGCACGATGTTAGATATATCCTATTACGAAAAAACAGATGAGATTATTGCACAGTATACATGTGAAGAAAAGTCTTTGATCCCGATTATACAGGGGATTCAGGAAGAATATCGCTATCTTCCACCGGAGCTTTTAACTTATGTTGCGGAGAAACTGGGAATCTCCGAGGCGAAAGCTTATAGTGTGGCAAGCTTTTATGAAAATTTTTCTTTTGAGGCAAAAGGAAAATATGTGATAAAAGTATGTGATGGAACAGCCTGTCATGTGCGCAAATCTATTCCGATTCTGGAAGGACTTTACAAAGAACTGGGGCTTGGAAAAAAGAAACACACAACAGATGACCAGTTGTTTACAGTAGAGACGGTTTCGTGCTTGGGCGCATGCGGACTGGCACCGGCCGTAATGGTCAATGATGAAGTACATCCGAAAATGACACCTGAGAAAATGAGCGAGCTGATCAAGAAGCTGCGGGAGGAAGAGGAATGAGGATAGAAAACAGAATGCAGCTCCAGTTATGGAGAGAAGAGTGTAAGGAAAAGCGGCAGAAAGAAAACTGTTGTATTCTGGTCTGTGGAGGAACAGGATGTCTGGCAGGTGGTTCAGATAAAATATATGCCCGTTTGAAAGAACTAACTTCCAATATGGATCATGTAACAGTCAAAATCGGTGAAGAAATCGCTCATGTGGGACTTAAGATGAGCGGATGCCATGGATTCTGTGAGATGGGTCCGCTGGTTCGTATTGAACCTTATAACTATCTGTATCTGAAAGTAAAACTGGAAGACTGCGAAGAAATTTTTGAAAAGACGATTCTTCATGGAGAACCGGTTACAAGATTGATGTATGAAGATAATGGTCATGTATATCAGACACAGGAAGAAATTCCATTCTATGCCAAGCAGACCCGTCTGGTGTTGAGAAACTGCGGTCATATTGATGCAGAGCATATTGAGGATGCAATGGCGGTAGGAGCATATGAGTCTTTCGAAAAAGCTGTGTTTGAAATGACTCCGGAAGCAGTGATTAAGACGGTTACAGATGCAGGTCTTCGTGGAAGAGGCGGAGCAGGATTTCCGGCGGGGAGAAAATGGTCACAGGTAGCGAGTCAGCCGGAAAAGATCCGTTATGTAGTCTGCAATGGTGATGAAGGAGATCCGGGTGCATTTATGGATCGAAGCGTTATGGAAGGTGATCCTCACCGAATGATTGAAGGTATGATGCTGGCAGCTTATGCAGTACAGGCCCAGGAAGGATATATTTACGTTCGTGCAGAGTATCCGCTGGCAGTACGAAGACTGCAGATCGCTATCGCTCAGGCGGAAGAGAAAGGACTTTTGGGAGATAATATCCTTGGAACAGGATTCAGCTTCAAATTACATATCAATCGCGGAGCAGGTGCTTTTGTATGCGGGGAAGGTTCCGCGCTTACAGCTTCGATCGAAGGCAAGCGAGGCATGCCGAGAGTAAAACCACCGAGAACAGTAGAACAGGGATTATGGGAGAAGCCAACCGTATTGAATAACGTAGAGACTTATGCAAATATCCCGATGATCATTAAAAACGGAGCAGACTGGTACAGCCGTATCGGTACACCGCAAAGCCCGGGAACGAAAGCGTTTGCCCTTACCGGAAATGTAAAAAATACCGGATTGATCGAAGTGCCTATGGGAATAAGTTTACGTGAAATCATCTTTGATATAGGAGGCGGCATCAAGGACGATAAAGGGTTCAAGGCAGTTCAGATCGGTGGTCCATCCGGTGGATGTCTGGTAGAATCCCAGCTTGACAGTAAGATGGATTTTGACTCACTGTCAAAGATCGGTGCCATGATCGGTTCCGGTGGACTTGTTGTTATGGATGAAGACACCTGTATGGTAGAGGTTGCAAGATTCTTTATGAACTTCACACAGAGAGAAAGCTGTGGAAAATGCGTTCCGTGCAGAGAAGGAACTAAGCGTATGCTGGAGATTTTGGAACGTATAGTTGCCGGAAACGGAGAAATGAGCGACCTTGATGAACTGGAAGAACTGGCAGACATGATTGAAAATACTGCCTTATGTGGTCTTGGAAAGAGTGCACCAAAGCCGGTTGTAAGTACGATTCATGCATTCCGAAAAGAATATGAAGAGCACATAATAGATAAGAAATGTCGTGCGGGAGTCTGTTCTAATCTTCGTGTGTTTAAGATTGATCCGGAGAAATGCAAAGGATGTTCGAAATGTGCGAAGAACTGTCCGGTAAATGCAATCACAGGAAAAATAAAATCACCATTTACAATTGATAATTCAAAGTGCATCAAGTGTGGAAGTTGTATCGATAACTGCCCATTTGGAGCTGTTTATACAGAGTAGGGAGGATAGAGATTTATGGGAATTATGACAATTGACGGACAGGCCATTGAGTTCACGGATGAACCTAATGTATTGTCTGTAATAAGAAAAGCCGGGATTGATATCCCTACCTTGTGTTATCATTCGGAATTATCTATCTATGGTGCCTGCCGATTATGCACGGTAGAAGATGACAGAGGGAAAACATTTGCCTCATGTTCAGAAAAGCCGAGAGACGGAATGATTATTTATACAAATACACCAAGGCTGATGCGCTACCGGAAACTGATACTGGAACTACTTCTGGCTGCTCACTGCAGAGATTGTACGACGTGTATCAAGAGCGGCGAGTGTCATCTGCAGGAACTGGCGCACCGTATGGGAGTTCATGAGATCCGCTTTGAAAATGTAAGAGAGATACAGCCAATTGATACAAGTTCACATGCAATTATCAGAGATCCGAATAAATGTATCCTGTGTGGTGACTGTGTCAGAATGTGTGATAATGTACAGAATATCAATGCAATCGACTTCGCGTATCGTGGAACTGATGCACAGGTAATACCGGCATTTAATAAGAAGATTGCAGAAACAGACTGCGTAGGTTGTGGACAGTGTCGTGTTGTCTGTCCGACCGGTGCAATCAGTATTCATACCAATATTGATGAAGTGTGGGAAGCTTTGGCAGACAAGAATACAAAGGTGATCGCTCAGATCGCTCCGGCTGTACGTGTTGCAATCGGTGATAATTTTGGTTATGCCAAAGGCGAAAATGTAATGGGTAAGTTAGTAGGAGTACTGCATCGTCTGGGATTTGATGAAGTATATGACACATCCTATGGCGCAGACCTGACAGTTGTGGAGGAATCCAAAGAGTTTATTGAGAGATTTACTTCCGGTGAGAAGATGCCACTCTTTACATCCTGTTGTCCGGCATGGGTAAAATATTGTGAGAATAAATATCCGGAATTCGTGCCGAATCTTTCAACATGCAGATCACCGCAGCAGATGTTTGGAGCAGTTGTAAGAGAGTATTATAAAGATCCTGAGAAAAATGAAGGAAAGAAGATTGTATCTGTATCTATCATGCCTTGTACGGCGAAGAAGGAAGAAATCTTACGTCCGGAATCTTATACAAATGGCAAGCAGGATGTTGATTACGTGCTTACAACAACAGAAATCGTAAGAATGATCCGCAAATCAGGAATTGTATTTGACAAAGTTGAGATCGAAGCAGCTGATGTACCGTTTGGTATCGGCTCCGGAAGTGGTGTGATCTTCGGTGTTACCGGTGGTGTTACAGAGGCAGTGCTCCGTAGACTGCAGCAGGGACACAACAGAGTAGACATGGAGTCTATTAAAAAGAGTGGTGTGCGTGGAGACGACGGTATTAAAGTGCTGACTTATAATTATAATGGAAGAGAGATTAAGGCAGCAGTTGTAAATGGCCTTGCAAATGCAGATAAAGTATTGCAGCAGATTAAAAATCACGAAGCAGAGTATGATTTTGTGGAAGTGATGGCCTGCCGCAGAGGATGTATCATGGGTGGAGGTCAGCCGGTGAATGCAGGACCGAGAACCAGAAAAGCAAGAATGAAGGGCTTATATGATACAGATGTAAACACTCAGATCAAGAAATCAAATGAGAACCCAATGATTCTTTCCTTGTACGATACTTTGTTGAAGGGAAAAGAGCATGAGCTTCTTCATAGAAATTTCTCCGGTAAATAAAGTATCTGGTTGTGGAGAATTACATTTGAAATGAAGATATACATTTTCAACAAAAATAGTAATTGAAAATTGTACAAGGTGCAAAAGAGAACCCTAAAAACAAAATATAATGCAAATAAGGACGCTGTTTTTCGTAAATAGCGTCCTTTTTTTACATAAAAAGCGTGGGTATAATAAAGTCATAAGAAATGAACAGTAATAGAAAAATAACAAGGAGGCACCAAACAATGGGCAATTATTATCTGGCAGTTGATATCGGAGCATCCAGTGGACGTCATATGCTGGCATCCATGGAAGATGGAAAGATGAAACTGGAAGAGGTTTACCGTTTTCCAAATGGAATGGATAACAAAAACGGTACTTTATGCTGGGATGTAGATCGTCTTTTTACAGAAATCAAGAACGGATTGAAGAAATGTAAAGAACTTGGCAAGATTCCGGCAACAATGGGAATTGATACTTGGGGAGTTGACTATGTGCTTCTTGATGAGAAGGATCAGATCCTCGGAGATACAGTAGGCTATCGTGACAGCCGTACGAATGGAATGGATGAGAAAGTGTATGAAAAGATTTCCCTTTCCGCATTGTATGAGAGAACAGGTATCCAGAAGCAGATATTCAATACAATCTATCAGCTGATGGCTGTAAAAGAGACTCATCCGGAGTACCTTGAACAGGCAAAAGCAATCCTGATGATTCCGGATTACTTCCATTTTCTGCTGACAGGTGTGAAGAAAAATGAATATACAAATGCGACAACAGGACAGCTTGTGAATCCGACGACAAATGACTGGGATTATGAACTGATCGATATGCTCGGATACAACAAAGAGATGTTCCAGCCGGTATCTATGCCGGGAACAGTAGTAGGCGAATTTACACAGGACATTCAGAACGAGGTTGGATTCAACTGCAAGGTTGTTCTTCCAGCCACTCATGATACAGGCTCAGCGGTACTTGCGGTACCAACCAACGATGACAATGCCATTTATATCAGCTCCGGCACATGGTCTTTGATGGGAATTGAGAGAAAAGAAGCAGACTGCTCACTGAGAAGTATGCAGGCAAACTTCACAAATGAAGGCGGATACGATCACCGTTTCCGTTACCTGAAAAATATCATGGGACTCTGGATGATCCAGTCTGTAAAGAAAGAATTCACAGAGGATCTTTCTTTTGCAGAGATTTGTGAGAGAGCTTCCAAAGAGACGATCACATCTTTAGTAGACTGTAATGATGACTGCTTCCTTGCTCCGAAGAGCATGATTGAAGCTGTGAAGAAGTTCTGCCGTGATTCCAAGCAGCAGGTGCCTGAAACAGTGGGCGAGATTGCAGCAGTTATCTATAACAGTCTTGCAAAATGTTATGGCGATACGATCGAAGAGATTGAAGCATTAACAGAAAAAAAATACACTACAATCTATGTTGTCGGTGGCGGTGCCAATGCAGGATATCTTAACGAACTGACAGCAAAATATACAGGAAAAAAAGTTTCCGCAGGGCCTTCTGAAGCAACAGCAATCGGAAATATTGTTGTCCAGATGCTACATGATGGAGTATTTAAAGACCTGCCGGAAGCAAGAACATGTGTTGGGAAATCGTTTGATGTAAAAATATACGAAAAAATGTAGGAAGTAAAAATGATTACGGATATAATAAATATTTTCACGAAAATGGAGGAAGAAAAGATGACAAGATATGAATCCGCAAAAGAAATCTATGCAAAATTAGGAGTGGACACAGACGCAGCAATCGCGAAATGTAAAGAAATTCCGGTTTCTCTTCACTGCTGGCAGGGAGATGATGTAACAGGATTTGACCACGACGGCCCTCTGACAGGAGGAATCCAGACAACAGGAAACTATCCGGGAAAAGCAAGAACTCCGGAAGAACTGTTAGCTGATATGGATAAGGCAATGAGCCTGATGCCGGGTAAAAAGAAAATCAATGTTCATGCATGCTACGCAATCTTTGAAGATGGTGAATTCGTAGATCGTGATAAATTAGAGCCAAAACATTTCCAGAAATGGGTTGATTTTGCAAAAGAAAGAGGAATGGGACTTGATTTTAATCCAACATTCTTCTCACATCCAATGGTAAAAGACGGACTTACACTTTCAAGCCTGGATGAGGAAGTAAGAAACTTCTGGATCGAGCATGGAAAAGCCTGCATCCGCATTTCACAGTATTTTGCGGAGCAGACAGGAGTTCCTTGTGTAATGAATATCTGGACAGGTGACGGATTCAAAGATATTCCGGCTGACCGTATGGGACCTCGTGTACGCTACAAAGAGTCTATCGATGCAATCCTTTCCGAGCCATTTGACACAAACCTTGTAAAACCTTGTGTAGAGTCTAAGGTATTCGGTATCGGTGTTGAGGCTTATACAGTAGGGTCAGCTGAATTCTCACTGAGCTACGCTGCAATGAACAAAGACAAATGTCTGCCACTGATGGACAACGGACATTATCATCCAACAGAAGTAGTATCCGATAAGATTCCGGCACTACTTACATTCTTCCCGGAGATTGCTCTGCATGTTACACGTCCGATCCGTTGGGATTCAGACCATGTAGTTCTCTTTGATGATGAGACAAAAGAGATCGCAAAAGAGATCGTTCGCTGCGAGAACGGAATTGACCGTACATATATTGCACTGGATTACTTTGATGCTTCCATCAACCGTATCTCCGCATGGGTAACAGGATTCCGCAGCTTCCAGAAAGCACTGCTTGATGCACTTTGTCAGCCAAGCGAGATGCTCAAAGAGCTTCAGGATACAAACCAGATGAGCAAGAAGATGGTTGTTATGGAACAGTGCAAGACACTTCCAATCGGTGATGTATGGGAAGAGTACTGCCGTCAGTGTGGTGTAGAAGCTGAAGGATGGTTTGACGACATTCAGAAATATGAGGATGAAGTGCTGTCTAAGAGAGCATAATAAAGAGTGAAAAAATGGGGGATATCAGGAAATTGATATGCCCCATTTTTGTTCGAAAATGCGAAGTTGGTCAAGGAATGGAGTATCCTTTTTAAATCAAATTCAGATATTCCAGCGCCTGGCGGATTCCGCCGTCTTCCAAGACGCCGGTCACATAATCAGACTGTGATTTCAAGTCTTCAGATCCATTTCCCATAGCAACCTTAAATCCGGCAGCCTGGAACATTGGCAAGTCATTATTGCTATCGCCGAAAGCAATAACATCCCTCTTTTCGTATCCAAGTACATTACTCATAACACTGATCGCAAGTCCTTTGGAACAGCCTTTCATGACAAATTCAATCGTTCTTCCAACAAAAGATCCACTGTGAATAATATAATCATACCATAGGGATAATTCCTGGCATAATTTCTCTGGATTACATCCAGGTGTGCGCTTGGCACTTATTTTGTTAAAGTGAAGATTATGTTCATTTCCACGAATAGGAAGCAGTTTGTCACCGAGTTCCTGAGTGATCAGATCAGCAAACCAGTCTATGTCACTTGTATATTCATCCAGATTATAGTACATATAATCATTGCCTTCCAGTACAGGGATAAAACCGTTTGCCTTAATGATCTCTACGGTCTTCCATGCCAGATCGGTTGGCATCTCACGCTCAAATACCCGTGTTCCATTATATTCGATATATGCTCCAAGATTAGCGATAAGTCCGTCAAATCCAATCTCCTTCATAAGATATTCAGGAACAAAAGCGTTTGAACGACCGGTACAGATGAAAGTCTTATGTCCGTTTTTTCTCAACTGTTGAAGTGCAAGTTTTGTATCTTCTGGTGTTCCTTTTACAATATCTAAAATTGTTCCATCTGCATCAAAGAAAAGACATTTTCCCATTGTAAGTATTCCTTCTATATTATAGTATTATCTCTCACCTAAAAATCCCATAAACTTACGTACAGAGTAATTCAGGATAAGATCTTCCGGAATGTCAGCCTTTCGAGCCAAAGCTTCGGCATACTGGAAGTCACCGATATGTTCGGTGCCGTGGCTGTCACTGGAGAACAGAACCGGATAATTAAAGTGCTTGGACAGATTCAATATTAAGAGATCAGCATAGGTCGTATCCCCACGATATCCATCCGGACTTAAAGAACTGTTATTGATCTCAAGCAGAACATGGTTCTCCATTGCAGCACGGAAAAGCGCAAAATAATCTACAGGGAATTTTTCGTCATCGCAATGACCGATGATATTAACATTAGGATTCTCCATAGCCTTGATATAAGCACGGGTGTTCTCGTCTGCTGTTCCAGATTTGAAAATTGGACGATGCATACTTGCTATAACATAATCCAGAGACTCTAAAATCTCATCATCAAGATCCAGTTTTCCTTCTTGATCCAGAATGTTTACCTCTGTACCGTAAAGCATTCTAACACCGAGACGCTTTGGTTGTGCAAATGCAAGGCTGCGGAAATAAGAAATGCGTCCGCCACCAAGTGTTTTCGGACCATGATCGGAAATCCCAAGCATCTTAAGCCCGGCTGCATTGGCAGCTTTTGCCATATCAGTCATGGTCGCACAGGTTCCGTGCCCGCTGGCGATGGAATGTGTGTGGATATCAAATTCATAAGAAGCCATATAATCCAACCCTTCTTTCTAATCGTTCACGCGGCAGACATTGTGTTGATTCATTCGCCATGCCGCATATATACCTTAAGTATGCGGTATTTTAAGTAAAATGTCAATAAATTCGAGGTGAAACGTAAAGAAAAAACAAATAAAACACAACATGAACCGTATTGGGATTTGTTGTAACTTTACAGAAATATAATGTGGGATGTATTGTGTTTTGATTGACTTTAGGGGATAAATAAAGTATAATAAATGTTAATATTGGAAGAAAGGAGTTTAAGAGCAAAATGGGACTTTATACTTATGACAGTACTCCCATCCCGAAGTCGGACAGAATTCCAAAACTGGTAGAAAACCTGTATGCGAAGATGCCTGAGATTGAGTCGGCGAGAGCGGTACTGATTACGGAGTCGTACAAACAGACTGAGAATGAACCAATGATCATCCGTAGAGCAAAAGCGTTCCAGCATATTTTGGAGAATATTCCGATCACGATCCGTGACCTGGAACTTGTTGTTGGAAGCAGTACACTTGCTCCAAGAGGATGCCAGACATTTCCGGAGTTCTCTTACGAGTGGCTGGAGGCAGAGTTTGATACAGTTGAAACAAGAAGTGCTGACCCGTTCTACATCTCTGAACAGACGAAGAAGGAACTGAAAGAGGCGAATGCTTACTGGAAAGGCCGTACAACAAGTGACCTGGCTACAGCATACATGGAGCCGGAGACATTACTTGACATTGAACACAATATCTTTACACCTGGAAACTATTTCTATAATGGTGTAGGACATGTGACAGTTAAGTATGGTGAAGTTCTCGAGATCGGATTTTCCGGAATCCGCAAGAAAGCAGAAGATGAGCTTGCTTCTATGAAGGTCAGTGATGGTAACTATCAGACAAAATCACGTTTCCTTGAGGCAGTGATGATCAGCTGTGATGCAGCGATCACATATGCCCGCCGTTATGCAAAGCTTGCACTTGAGATGGCTGAGAAATGTTCTGATCCGGTAAGAAAGAAAGAACTTCTTATCATTGCACAGAATTGTGCGAATGTACCGGAGAAGGGTGCGACAGGATTCTATGAAGCTTGTCAGTCCTTCTGGTTTGTACAGCAGCTGTTACAGATCGAGTCCAGTGGACATTCAATCTCCCCTGGAAGATTCGACCAGTATATGTATCCTTATTATAAGAAGGATCTCGACAGCGGAAAGATCACAAGAGAGTTTGCACAGGAACTGTTGGATTGTATCTGGGTTAAATTAAATGACCTGAACAAGTGCCGTGATGCGGCTTCAGCAGAAGGATTCGCAGGTTACAGTCTGTTCCAGAACCTGATCGCAGGAGGACAGAATGAAGATGGTATAGATGTTACGAATGATCTTTCATTTATGTGTATTACATCATCCATGCATGTATTCCTTCCAATGCCTTCTCTTTCCGTAAGAGTTTGGAATGGATCACCACATGAATTCCTGATCTATGCGGCAGAGCTTACAAGAACAGGAATCGGACTCCCGGCGTATTATAATGATGAGGTTATTATCCCGTCACTGGAGAGCCGTGGACTGACTTTACAGGATGCGAGAGACTACAATATCATCGGATGTGTAGAACCACAGAAGTCCGGTAAGACGAACGGATGGCATGATGCAGCATTCTTCAATATGTGTCGTCCGCTGGAACTGGTATTTTCAAATGGTGTGGACAAGGGTGTACAGATTGGTCCAAAGACAGGTAATGTTGAGGATATGAAGACATTTGATGAATTCTATGATGCTTATAAAGCACAGATGGATTACGCAATCGCACTACTTGTTAATGCTGACAATGCTATTGATATGGCACACGCAGAGAGAGCACCGCTTCCGTTCTTGGCAAGTATGGTCGATGACTGTATCAAGAGAGGAAAGACACTGGAACAGGGAGGAGCTGTATATAACTTTACAGGTCCGCAGGGATTCGGTGTTGCCAACATGGCGGATGCACTTTACGCAGTAAAGAAACTTGTTTATGACGAGAACAAGATTACAATGCATGATCTGAAGATGGCTCTTAGTACAAACTATGGAAAGGGTCTGAGCAGTGATGATGTTGCAGAGATGGTATCAGAAGTGGCTTCTGCTATGAAGTCTGCTGGACAGCCGGTAGGCGAGAAAGAAGTTGCGGCAATCCTGAAGACTGTTGTTGCAGCGACAGAATCAGAGCAGGTGAAGGCGAATGGTGAGAGAATCCTCAAGCTGATTGATGCAGTGCCGAAGTTCGGAAATGATATTCCGGAGGTTGATGCATTTGCAAGAGATGTTGCCTATACTTATACAAAACCACTGGAGAAATACAAAAATCCACGTGGAGGTATGTTCCAGGCGGGATTATATCCAGTATCAGCGAATGTACCGCTTGGCGGACAGACAGGAGCCACACCGGACGGACGTCTGGCACATATGCCGGTAGCCGATGGAGTATCGCCATCAGCCGGTAAGGATGTGAACGGACCGACAGCAGCTGCAAACTCCGTTTCCAGACTGGATCACTTTATTGCTTCGAATGGAACACTGTTCAATCAGAAGTTTCATCCGTCTGCACTGAGTGGAAGAGAAGGACTTGAGAAGTTTGTAGGACTGATCCAGTCATACTTTGATCAGAAGGGAAGCCACATGCAGTTTAACGTTGTCAGCCGTGAAACACTTCTGGATGCACAGAAGCATCCGGAACAGTACAAACATCTGGTTGTACGTGTAGCTGGATATAGTGCGCTGTTTACGACATTGTCCAAGTCACTGCAGGATGATATCATTCGCAGAACAGAGCAGGGATTTTAAGAATAAGAGGGAGACAGCATGGAAGAATATCTGAAGACCAAAGGAAGAATCTTCGATATCCAGCGGTATTCCATCCATGATGGGAATGGAATTCGAACCATCGTGTTCCTGAAGGGGTGCGTGCTCAGATGCCGCTGGTGCTGTAATCCGGAATCACAGCACTACGAGATCGAGACAATGATGGTGCAGGGAGAACCAAAAGTGATCGGTGAGGACACAACGGTTGCGGAAGTGATGAAGACGGTAGAAAAAGACCGTACTTATTATAGAAGAACCGGAGGCGGACTTACACTTTCCGGAGGCGAAAGCCTTTGCCAGCCGAAGTTCGCAAGAGACCTTCTGCGGGCAGCGAAAGAGTCAGGAATCACAACTGCGATGGAAAGTATGGGATGCGCACCATACAGCACAATCGAAGAGATTCTTCCATATTTAGACCAGTATCTGCTGGATATCAAACACATGAATCCAGAGAAACATAAAGAATTTACAGGACGCTCGAATGAACTGATGTTAGAGAATGCAAAGAAGATTGCAGACTCTCATATGACAGAGTTGAGCATCCGTGTTCCGGTAATCCCGGGATTCAATGATACAGAGATAGAAATCCGTGATATTGCCGCATATGTCCGCAAACTTGGCAATGTAAGAAGAATGCATCTTCTGCCTTACCACAGGCTGGGACAGGATAAATATGACGGACTGAACCGCCCATACCTGATGGGTGATGTAAAACCACCGACAAATGAAAAGATGGAACGACTTCTGAAAGTAGCAGAAGAAGTTTCCGGTGTAGAGTGCCGGATCGGTGGTTAAAAATAAAAAAACACAATCAGATAATCTACACGAAGTCGAAAACAGAGAAAATAGTGAAAATAATCACAAGAAACAACAAAAACAACGGCTGTTCAAATTGACTAATGTGGGATTGTGTGGTAAAATAAGTTAAGAAACAACACAAAACAAAAGTTTTGACACGATTCCAAGGAGGAGAAAAAATGCAAAACGAATACGAAATCAAAAAAGAAATGTGTGAAATCGGAAGAAGAGTTTACAACCGTGGAATGGTTGCAGCTAATGACGGAAACTTTTCTGTAAAACTGAACGACCATGAGTTCCTGTGTACACCAACAGGTGTCAGCAAAGGATTCATGACACCAGAGTACATCTGTAAAGTAGATGAGAATGGTAATGTTCTTCAGGCAAATAAAGGATTCAGACCATCTTCAGAAATTAAGATGCACATGCGTGTGTACAGAGAGAGACCAGACGTTCAGTCTGTAGTACATGCTCACCCACTGTACGCTACAACATTCGCTATCGCTGGTATTCCGCTTACACAGCCAATCATGCCAGAAGCAGTTATCGCTCTTGGATGTGTTCCGATCGCTAAATACGGTACACCTTCTACAATGGAGATTCCGGACGCTATCGAGCCATACCTTCAGCACTTTGATGCAGTTCTTCTTGAGAACCACGGAGCACTTGCTTACTCAGACAGCCTTCTGAGCGCATACCACAAGATGGAGTCTCTTGAGTTCTACGCACGTCTGTTATGGCAGTCCATGCAGATTGGTGGACCTCAGGAACTGAACGATGAGCAGGTTCAGAGACTGTACGAACTGAGAAGACAGATGGGACTTCCAGGAAAACACCCGGCAAACCTTTGCCCGAACGCTAAAGCTGGTAAGCCAAGCTGCCATTCATGCGGTGGAAACTGTGGCGGATCTTCAGCAGCAGCTCCAGAAGGAACAGATGCTGATCTTGTAGCTTCTATCACAAAGAAAGTTATGGAACAGCTGGGAATGTAATCTGACAGATTAGTAAAGGAGCAATGCTATGAATGAGCAGGAAATTACCAGTGCAGTTCAGGCTGTGCTGGATCAGATGAAGGAAGCAGCTCCACAACATACACACAAACATGTCTGTCAATGCAAAAAGCATCAGATGACATTGAAGCTTGCCAATGCCTTGATTGAAAAAGTTAAGGCAGAAGCGGCACGTGTAGGTGTGAATGCGGTTGTAGCAGTTTCCGACAAGGCAGGTAGACCTGTAGCCGTCCAGTGTATGGATGACGCCTACATAGCGAGCTTTGACATTGCGTTAAACAAGACATATACTTCCGCGAGCCTTAAGATGTCCACAGCAGAGTTAAGTCAGTTGAGTCAGCCGGGACAGCCATTATACGGAATTCAGTTTACGAATGATGGTAAGATCGTGATCTTCGGAGGCGGAGAGGTACTCGAAGCTGATGGTAAGATCGTCGGTGCACTTGGTGTCAGCGGCGGAACTGCTGAGCAGGACACAGCAATCGCAGCTTACGGAAAACAAGTCTTCAAGGAGGTATTAGAGTGTCTATAAATGAACAGATGGTTCAGGACATTGTACAGGACGTTCTTGCAAAGATGCAGATCGCTTCTGATGTACAGGGAGACCGCGGTGTATTCAAGGATATGAACGAGGCCATTGAGGCAGCGAAAGCGTCCCAGAAGATCGTGGCTAAGATGTCACTGGATCACAGAGAGAAAGTTATCTCCAACATCCGTAAAAAGATCATGGAGAATGCAGAAATCCTGGCCCGTATGGGAGTTCAGGAGACTGGCATGGGAAATGTCGGACATAAAATTTTAAAACACCAGCTTGTAGCTGAGAAGACTCCTGGAACAGAGGATATCACTACACAGGCATGGTCAGGAGACAGAGGTCTTACATTGATCGAGATGGGACCGTTCGGAGTAATCGGAGCGATCACACCTTGCACAAACCCAAGCGAGACAGTTCTCTGTAACACAATCGGAATGTTCGCAGGTGGAAATACAGTAGTATTCAACCCACATCCGGCAGCAATCAAAACATCAATCTACGCAGTTAATCTTCTGAACGAAGCATCTGTTGAGGTTGGTGGACCAGACAACATTGCTTGTACAGTAGAGCATCCGACACTTGAGACAAGTAACATCATGATGAAACATCCTGCAATTCAGCTGATCGCTGCAACAGGAGGTCCGGGAGTTGTTACAGCAGTTCTTTCTTCAGGAAGAAGAGGAATCGGAGCTGGAGCAGGTAACCCACCGGCACTCGTTGATGAGACAGCAGATATCCGTAAGGCAGCTGAGGACATTGTAAACGGATGTACATTTGATAACAACCTTCCGTGTATCGCAGAAAAAGAGATTGTTGCAGTTGATTCTATCGCTGATGAACTGATGCACTACATGGTAAATGAGCAGGGATGCTACCTGGCTTCCAAGGAAGAGCAGGATGCACTGACAAATGTAGTTCTTGCAGGCGGAAAGCTGAACAGAAAATGTGTTGGACGTGATGCAAAGACACTGCTTGGAATGATCGGAGTTACAGTTCCGGACAATATCAGATGTATTACATTTGAAGGACCAAAGGAACACCCACTGATCGCAACAGAGCTTATGATGCCAATTCTTGGTGTAGTAAGAGCGAAAGATTTCGACGATGCTGTAGAGCAGGCTGTATGGCTTGAGCATGGTAACAGACATTCCGCTCACATTCATTCCAAGAATGTAGATCGTATTACAAAATATGCAAAAGCAATTGACACAGCAATTCTTGTTAAGAACGGACCATCCTATGCGGCACTTGGATTCGGAGGCGAAGGCTTCTGTACATTTACAATTGCCAGCAGAACTGGTGAAGGACTTACAAGCGCAAGCAGCTTCACAAAGAGAAGACGTTGCGTAATGACAGACAGCTTATGTATAAGATAACGGAGGTATAGACAATGGAAATGAATTCTGCTAATGTAGAAGCTGTTGTAAAACAGGTACTTGAGAGCATGCTGGAAAAGAAAGTTCCAGAAGCAGCTCCGGCACAGAAAGCAGCAGGAAATGAAATTCCAAAGACAGCTCATGTAGCTATGCTTACAGCACTTGAGCATTTTGAAATCAAAGAGTATCCGATGCCGGAAGTTGGTGACGGAGATATTCTTGTTAAAGTTGAAGGATGTGGTGTTTGTGGAACAGACGCTCACGAATTCAAGAGAGACCCATTCAGCCTTATTCCTGTAGTACTCGGACATGAGGGAACAGGTGAGATCGTTAAGATGGGTAAAAACGTTAAAGTTGACAGCGCTGGAAAAGCTCTGAATCTTGGAGATAAAGTTGTTACATGTATGATCTTTAAGGATGATCCGGAGATCACAATGTACGACCTCAACAAACAGAACGTAGGCGGAGCTGATGTATACGGACTTCTTCCGGACGATGATGTTCATCTGAATGGATGGTTCTCAGATTACATCCTGATCCGTGAGGGATCTACAGTATTCAACGTAAGTGATCTGGATCTGAAATCCCGTGTACTGATCGAGCCATGTGCAGTACTTGTACATGCAGTAGAAAGAGCTAAGACAACAGGAATCTTAAGATTCAACAGCAGAGTTGTTGTTCAGGGATGTGGACCGATCGGACTGATCTGTATCGCAGTTCTTCGTACAATGGGTATTGAGAATATCGTAGCTGTAGACGGAGAGCAGAAGAGACTTGATTTTGCTAAGAGAATGGGAGCTGAGAAGTCAGTTAACTTCAAAGATTTCCAGGGAATCGATGCACTTGCACAGGGAGTAAAAGATGCATTCGGCGGACATGCTGCTGACTTCGCATTCCAGTGTACAGGATCACCGATCGCTCATGCAAACATTTACAAATTCATCCGCAATGGTGGTGGACTTTGTGAGCTTGGATTCTTTATCAATGGTGGAGATGCAACAATCAACCCACACTTCGATCTTTGCTCAAAAGAGATCACACTGGTTGGCTCATGGGTATACACTCTGAGAGATTATGCAACTACATTTGATTTCCTTAAGAGAGCAAAAGCAATCGGACTTCCGATGGATGATCTGATCACACACGAGTTCCCACTCGAGCAGATCAATGAGGCTCACCAGACAAACCTGGCTATGAAAGGTCTTAAGATTGCAATCATCAACAAATAAGGTGAGAGAGTATGGAAGCAGTAGGTATGCTGGAAGTATTTGGACTTGCAACAGCATTTGCAGCGGCTGACGCCGGATGTAAAGCAGGAAATGTAAGACTGGAGAACTTCGATAAAAATAAACCTGCGAATGCAGACGAATTGCCTGTACCGTTGATCGTAATGGTCAAGTTCCGCGGACAGGTTGCAGATGTGGAGGCAGCACTTGAGGCTGCTACAGCGAAAGCAGAGTCAATGACAGGAATTGTCACAAAGTATAAGATCTCAAGACCGACTGAGGATACTGAGAAGATGCTTAAGCTTAACGCATTTGATAAAGGAACACCACACAAAGTAACAGACGAAGAAGTCGAAGAAATTTAGGAGGATATTACAATGGCAATGGCACAGCTTGCATTAGGAATGGTAGAAACAAGAGGACTTACAGCAGCAATCGAGGCTGCAGATGCAATGACAAAAGCAGCAGAGGTTACACTCGTAGGAACAGAGAAGATCGGATCCGGACTTGTAACAGTTATGGTTCGTGGAGATGTTGGAGCTGTTAAAGCAGCAGTTGAGACAGGTGCTGACGCAGCTGGAAGACTTGGAGAGCTTGTAGCTACACACGTAATCCCAAGACCACACAACGACGTTGAGAAGATCCTTCCTACAGTATAGTTTGAAGTCAAACAGCTAGAAAAGGAGCAGTCTCATGGGAAAAGCGTATGGATTCTTTGAAATCCCAAGTGTTACGGCAGCAGTGGTAGCCGTGGATATCATGTGCAAGACTGCTGATGTGCAGTTCGTTACATGGGAGAAAAAACTGGGTGGAAGACTTGTCACGATCATAATTCGTGGTGATGTATCCGCAGTTGCGCAGGCCATTGAAGCTGCCGAGCAGAATGGAATCAAAAAACCAGTGAGCACAGTAGTGATCCCAAGTCCTCATGAGGAGATCTTGAGAATCATTAACACAAGTGTAAACAAGGTTGTATAGGAGGCAGCTACAGATGGCAGACGAAAAAGAAAAGAAAACAACAACAGCCAAAGCGCCAGCCAAAACTGTACGCAGAGTAAGAAAGACGGCGCAAAAGGCAGAAACGGTTCAGAAGAAACCGGAAGTTCAGAAGGAGGAACGCAGAATGTCACAGGAAGCATTAGGAATGGTTGAAACAAGAGGACTTGTAGCATCTATCGAGGCAGCAGATTCAATGTTAAAGGCTGCTAACGTAGCACTCGTTGGAACAGAGAAGATCGGATCTGGTCTTGTAACAGTTATGGTTCGTGGAGACGTTGGAGCAGTTAAATCAGCAGTTGAGTCTGGAGCAGAGTCAGCAGGAAGACTTGGAGAGCTTGTAGCTACACATGTAATCCCAAGACCACATACAGATGTTGAGAAGATTCTTCCACAGATCAAATAATAGTCAAAGGTAAATAAAACCGGTACTTTCAGGGGATTAAGCGCCGGGCGCTGATCCCCTGAGAGTGCTTAAACAAGTAAGTGGAGCAATCCACTTTGCGAGGAGACACAAATATGGATAACAGTAATGTGGAATTAATTACAAAAATGGTTCTCGAAGCAGTAGAGAAAAAGAATGCTGCTCAGTCTGGAGAAGGTTTTCTCGTTCCAATCGGAGTGTCCGCAAGACATATCCATCTCACACAGGAGCATGTCGAGATTCTGTTTGGAGAAGGCTACCATCTTACAAAGTTCAAAGAACTTATGGGTGGACAGTTTGCATCAAACGAAAAGGTTACAATTGTTGGTCTTAAATTAAGAGCAATCGAGAATGTAAGAGTTCTTGGACCAGTCAGAAAGAATACTCAGGTAGAGATTTCTGCAACAGATGCAATCAGCCTCGGTGTAAAAGCACCAATCAGAGAATCAGGAAATATTGCAGGAAGCGCACCAATCGCGATCATCGGACCAAAAGGTGCGGTGTATCTGAACGAGGGATGCATTGTTGCGAAGAGACATATTCACATGGCTCCGAAAGATGCGATGGCAGCAGGAGTTCATGATGGTGATATCGTATCTGTAAAAGCAGATAATGAGAGAGGAACCATCTTTAACAACGTACAGATCCGTGTAGATGATAGCTTTACACTTGAGATGCACATCGATACAGATGAAGCAAATGCAGCGCAGATTAAGAGCGGGGATACCGTGAGGATTGTATCATGTTAATGGGAAAAGTTGTTGGCAGTGTTGTATCAACACGCAAGAATGAAAACTTAGTCGGAAATAAATTCATGATTGTAGAAGTGGCAGACCATATGCGTCAGGGAGCAAAACAGATTATTGCAATCGATAAGATCGGTGCAGGAATCGGCGAATACGTTCTGGTTGTACAGGGAAGTGCTGCGAGAATCGGAAGTGGTATGCCGGAAGCACCAATCGATGCTGCAATCGTTGGAATTATTGACGAAGGATTAGGACTGGAGTAGTGAAATTATGGATATGAAAGAATTAAGCAGCATATTGCAGCAGAACGGTATCGTTGGTGCTGGTGGTGCAGGCTTTCCTACATATGCTAAATTAGATGAACGTGCAGAGACAATCATTCTGAACTGTGCAGAGTGTGAGCCACTGCTTCGACTTCACAGACAGCTCCTTGAGAAATATGCAAAGGAGATCATTGATACATTTCATATGATCGGCGAGACAGTCGGTGCGAAAGAAGTCATCATTGGTATTAAGAAAGCTTACACAGCAACGATCGAAGCTGTAAAGGCCGTTATGGGACAGTATCCGGAAGTAAGACTTGGACTGTTGGATGAAGTATATCCGGCAGGTGATGAGGTTGTTCTTATTTATGAGACAACAGGTAAAGTTGTAAGACCGGGCGGACTTCCAATCGAAAGCGGCGTAGCTGTATTCAACGTAGAGACAGTTTACAATGTATACAGAGCACTGAATGAGAAGACACCCGTTGAGGACAAGCTTGTATCAGTAGTAGCTGAGGTAGAGCACCCGATCACAGTTCGTGTTCCAATCGGAACACCACTGGAAGAAGTAGTAGCTCTTGCCGGCGGTGTAACTACAAAAGATGCAGTTTACTTCGTTGGTGGACCTATGATGGGTAATATCGGAACAGGAGCGCAGCCTGTTACAAAGACAACAAATGCAATCCTTGTTCTTCCGAAAGACCATCACATCATTCAGAAGAAATTAAAGAAAAACTCAATCGATATGAAGAGAGCAGCAGCTTGCTGTTGCCAGTGTACAATGTGTACAGACTTATGTCCAAGACATCTGTTAGGACATCCGATTGAGCCAAATAAATTTATGCTTGCAGCAACATGCAAGGATGTACAGGAGCCGAACATCTTCATCAATACGTTGTTCTGCTCATCCTGCGGACTTTGTGAGATGTATTCCTGTTTCCAGGGACTTTCACCAAGAAGTCTTATGGCAGAGTACAAGGGAGGTCTTCGTGCAAACGGAATCCGTCCTCCGAAAGTAGAAGCAAAACCTGTAGGACCGGAAAGAGAATACAGAAAAGTTCCGATGGAGAGACTTATGGCGCGTCTTGATCTTACGAGATATAACCGTGAAGCACCGCTTGATGAATCAGCAGTGCCGGTTAAGACAGTACGTATTCTGTTAAGTCAGCATATTGGAGCACCTGCTTCTGCAATTGTGAAAGCAGGCGACATGGTAACTAAAGGACAGATGATTGCTGAACCAGGAAAGGGATTAAGCGTTGGAATCCACGCATCCGTGAATGGTTTAGTTACAGAAGTAAATGAGAAATATATTGTCATAGAATCTCAGGAAGGACGTGCAGGCAATGAGTAAGGCTATTGGAATGGTAGAATATAAGACTGTTTCAGCAGGTATTACCGCAGCTGATGCTATGGTAAAGACTTCTGAAGTCAGCATAATCGAAGCACAGACAGTATGTCCGGGCAAATATATCGCGATCATTACAGGTGACTTAAGTGCCGTTAAAGCAGCAGTGGATAATGCAAAAGAGATGCATGGTCTTCACCTGATCGACAGTTTTGTGCTCGGTAATCCGCACGAGTCCATCTTCCCGGCAATCTACGGTGCTGCACATATTGAAGACGTATCCGCTCTTGGTATTATGGAGACATACGATGCATCTTCAATTATTGTAGCTGCTGATGAGGCTGCGAAGACGGCTATCGTTGATTTGATCGAGCTTCGTATCGCACGTGGTATGTGCGGAAAATCCTACATGCTGCTCACTGGTGAAGTGGCTGCTGTAGAAGCTGCAATCGAAAAAGCTAAGGAAGCAATCAAAGATAGAGGAATGTTCCTTGACTCTTCCGTTATTGCTCATCCGGATGCTCAGATTCGCGACGCAATCTTATAATGAACTCTGCTTTAATGTCTGAGGGAATTATAGTTCAATACCAGTAACATTATATTGGACTTAGGACAGGAGGCAGTTAGATGCTTGCGATAGAGAGAAGAAATGAAATATTAGAAAAACTGCAGAATGACAGAAGAGTCGTAGTAAGCGAACTGAGTCAGATTTACGAGGTTTCAGAGGAGACAATCCGAAGAGACCTCGATAAACTGGTTCAGGACGGTTTTGCCATAAAAAGCTATGGTGGTGCCGTAATTAATGAAAATGTGAATATCGAGCTTCCGTTCAACATCAGAAAGAATCGCAATATTGTTGGTAAACAGCATATTGCGGAACTGGTGAGTGAACAGATCAAAGATGGGGACAGCATCATGCTTGATGCAAGTTCTACAGCAGTGTATGTTGCAAAGACGCTTCTCGAACAGGGAAAGAAGAATCTTACCGTGCTCACAAACTCTGTGGAGATTATCATAGAGCTTTTTGGGGCGCAGGATTGGAAGGTTCTCTCTACCGGAGGAGAGTCAAGAGAAGGATCCTTTGCACTGGTAGGTTATCAGACAGACCGGATGCTTCGATCTTATCATGTAGATAAGGCAATTATCTCTGCAAAGGGAATTGATATGAACGCTGGACTTACAGATTCAGATGATCTGCATGCGAATAATAAGCGAACAATGCTGACAAGAGCAAAAGAAAAAATTCTTGCTGTAGACAGCAGTAAGTTCGATCAAGTAGCATTTGCTGAGATAGGTTCATTAGATCAGATCACAACTATAGTTACGGATGCAAAGCCGGAAACAAGATGGCTTCAGCATTTTGATAAGATTGGTGTAAAATGTATCTATCCAAAGTAAGGAAGGGCAGTTATGAAAAGCTTTCAGATTAAAACTAGAGTAAATTTTGGAGATAATGCGCTGGATCGACTGGCAGAAGTGCCATATAAAAAGATCCTGATCGTTACAGACCCATTTATGGCGAAAAGCAAAAGTCTGAACCTGATTCTCGATCCAATCAAAAAAGCAGGTAAGGAATATGATATCTTTCAGGATATTGTTCCGGATCCACCGATTGAGAAGATCAGTCTCGGTGTTAAGAAGATGCTTGAATATAAGCCGGATGCAATTGTTGCAGTTGGTGGCGGATCAGCAATTGACTCCTCCAAGTCAATCCGTGAATTTGCACTTCGCGTAGATCATTACGCAGAGGTAGGGCTGATTGCAATTCCAACAACAAGCGGTACAGGATCAGAGGTAACTTCATTTGCCGTTGTATCAGACCCGGCAGAACAGAGAAAATATCCACTTGTATCCTGGGAATTGACACCGGACGAGGCAATCCTCGATGCAGAACTTGTAAAGAGTGTGCCACCGGCGATTACAGCAGATACAGGAATGGACGTATTTACACACGCACTTGAAGCATGTGTAAGTACAGAGAGAAGCGATTTCTCAACAGCACTTGCAGAGAAATCGATCGAGTTGGTTGGAGTATTCCTTCTCAGAGCATATTTGGATGGAAATGATACTCATGCACGTCAGAAGATGCATTCTGCATCCTGTCTGGCAGGACTGGCATTCAACTCAGCATCTCTCGGACTGAACCATGGTATGGCTCATCAGTTAGGTGCAAAGTTCCACATCCCACACGGACGTGCGAACGCAATGCTTCTTCCACATATCATTGAATTCAACAGTGATATCAATAAACATAGTAAGAGTCAGAAAGAATATCTTCCGGCTGTTAAGCGTTATGCAACCGTAGCTCAGATCCTTGGACTGAGCAGCTACAATGAAATTATGACAGTCAGATCCCTTGTAAACTGGGTACAGTTTATGTTAAAAGAGATGGATATTCCGCTGTCAATCTCTCAGATGGGTACAATCTCAGAGGAAGAGTACTTCAATGCAATCGACAGTATGGCAGATGCCGCACTCGAGGATGGATGTACAGCAACAAACCCGAGAGTACCTTCAAAGGAAGATGTTGTAGAAATCTATAAGAAATTGTGGAAATAATAAGCATAAAAAAGAAGCTGCGATGTACAGCTTCTTTTTTGTGCTTATTTATGGCAAAATTGCCGGAATTCTTATCTGGACTTCCGTGCCCTGTCCTTTTGTACTGGAAAAACTTAATCCATAGCGTTCACCGTACAAAATCTGTAATCTGCGGTGTGTATTATAAACTGCAACATTTGAGCCTTTGCTTTGTGGGTTATGGAATGTGCCATCTAAGAACTTAGGTAGAATATCCGGATCAATGCCAACTCCGTCATCTGAGAGGAGCAACACAATATCTTCATCTTCCATCCAACCGGTAAGAACGATAGATCCGGTCTTTTCTTCTTTTTCCATGATACCATGTATAATACTGTTTTCAACAAGTGGCTGAAAGATTAGTTTTGGCATAGAATATTCCATAAGATAATCAGGAATATCCATAATAAAATCAATTCCATTATTGAAACGCATGTTTTGAAGTTCAATATAAATTGTTACATGTTCTGCTTCATCTGCAATCGTTGTGAGTTCCTGCTTCCGACTCAGTGTCAAACGATAGAAACGTGATAAACGACGAACCACCTCGGTTACTTCATCTGATTTTCCCTGCTGAGCAAGCCAACTGATCATATCCATCGTATTATAGAGAAAATGTGGATTGATCTGTGCCTGAAGAGAATCAAACTCAGCAATGCGGAGATTCTCAGCAGCTTTTGCCTGGTCATCCATAAGCTGTTGGATTTTACGAGACATATAGTTGTAAGTATCAATCAGTTCACCAATCTCATCCTGGCTGTCTGCGTCTTTGAGTTGAACAGGTGGTTCAAAACGGACCTTTGCCATTTGGTTAACAACAAGTGACAAACGTCTGGTCATCGAATGCGACAGACGTGAAGCAATAATAAATGCAATCAAAAGAAAAGCAATATAAATCAACAAAAAGTTACAGATGATATGTGTACTTTTTTTCATGATTGGATCCGCAGGCATAACGGCTACCATATACCAGTCAGTATTCTTAATCCGATAGAATCCTGCATATACTTTTTTTCCAAGTACTGTTTTAGTGATAAAATTGTTCGAAGACATGATGTTTTCTCGTATTTCATCACTTGAAAAGGGGTACGTTCCATATAAGAACGAATTGGAAGTAGCAACCAGATTATCTCTTGAATTCACCAGATAGGCAACATTTTCAGTACTCGTAATATTATCCTGTAGAAGCTTAGTGAAGTAACTGTCAGAGAAATAAGTCACGATATAGCAAGGGATATATTCGCCATTATTATTGATTGAGTCTCTTGTAACATAAGCAAGATTACCATAGTTTTCAATTTCATAATGTCCAAGATAAAAGGAAGGACATAACAAGTTTGCTATGGCTGGAGAACCTTGAAAGATTCCATACCAGTGAGTACTTCTGATATTATCCAATGGCTGCAGGGTAGAGTACTTTCGTCCAGCTGTAAAGGGAAGCTCACTTTCATCCAGGTCAACATAAATTCGTACCGCTGAGATAGATTCCATAGAGCTGAACTTTAGAACATCCTGTCTGAATTGTTCTGCTTCCGTACCGTAGGAGAGTTCTTTAAGATTATCAAGATATTTTCCGGAAGTCAGTCCTTTGTAAAAACCGCTGCCGCGAAGTGAACGATGAACGTCAATAATCTCCTTGACGGCGTCTTCTACAAGTGGAGCAGTTTCAGCAGCACGTTCCTGTTCGCTACGAATGGTATTTGAGACAATCATGTCATACAGACTTGTGTAGAAAAACACTCCGATGACCAGCATTGGAATCAGCACAATAATCAGATGAGAAAAAGTCAGCTTTTGCTGGATTTTGAGATTTTTGTAATATCCTTTTAATTTTTTCCATAGAAAGCACATTTTTGAATCTCCTTATATCTATCCCAACATTTTATCGCGATATTGCGAAGGTGTGAGCCCGGTGAATTTCTTAAAACTTTTCCCAAAATAATTTCCATTGTTATATCCAACTTTTTCTGAAATATCTGTGATTGCATAACGTTTATCCTGAAGCAGTTGCATCGCACGTTCCATACGATATTCTGTGATGTACTGATTTAATGTCTGTCCTGTCTGTGTTTTGAAATAGGTGCAGATATAGGAAGCAGACAGAAAAACGTGATCACCAATTTCCTTGATTGAAAGGCGCTCTTCAGAATAATGCTTGCTGATATAATCTTTGATCATAAAAATAGTAGAGTCTTCCTGGCTTGCACCTTCGATGGACTGAAAAAGTTCTTCTGTTCTGGTGCAGAGCAACTGATGCATTTCATCAAAGGAGAAACATTCTTCCAGGTGTTGGAGGATACTTTCCTGTCCGGTAGATTCTGAGGTGAGCTTTAATTTCTGCCGACAAGTAGTCAGAGAAGAGAAAAGCCGGAAGTAGATATCCTTTACCTGATTCGGAAGCAGTTTCGTATTATTAAAATATACCTGATACAAATTATCAAGAAAACTTCGCGTATCTTCCTGGTTATTATCTACCAGCAATGTGAGAAATTGTTCTACAGATCCAGAAGGTACTGTTTTGGAGGTAGCATCTGATTCCAGTTTTTTCTGATCCAAAACGCTGTTCACAGTAGTGAAAAAGCTGCTTTGAAGCAGGATAACAGTACTTGCATAAGATTGGTAAACCTTTGTGATTCCGCGTACAGTCTCACCACGGGAAATATAAAAATCACCGAACGGAGAGAACATTTCTTTTAAATAATTTTCAATGGAAGAAAATACGGTATCAGATGGAACCTTTTCTCCCAATATATGAAACACGTAATGTACATTATGTAAACGAACCGCAAGCGATTTTAAATGATAATGTTCAAGTATGTCCTGGAAACGATCAAATGGTTCTTTTAAAAGAGCAGCGTTAAAATCTCCGGAGCGTAATTTTACAATAAAAGAGGTAAAATATGTCTGCGGTGTAAAATGTATGGAAAGCTTATCTGTCAGTTCATCGATTTCTTCTTGTTTTTCATTATATGGACGAGTCAGCAACTGGGCAAGACGCGAAGAAGTTTCTTTCGATTGAAGCTTCATGGAACTTCTTGTCTGTAATCGTGTCTGGTGTTCGTTAATTGCTTCCTGGACAGAATCCTTTACCTCCTGAAGATCCAGTGGCTTTTCTACATATGTGATAGCTTTCAGGCGGATGGCGGCCTTTAAATATTCTTTGTCTGAATATCCGCTCATAAAAATCAGGCTTGTATCAGGAAGAATCTCTTTGATCTTCTCTGCAAACTCGATTCCGGAAAGTCTCGGCATACGAATATCAGATAGAATAATATCCGGTTTTGATGTGCACGCTGTATTGTAGGCTTCCATTCCATCAGAAGCTTCAAATACCTGATCAATACCGAGTGATTTCCAGTCAATGGAAGTGACCAGTCCGTTTCTTGTAAGTATTTCGTCATCTGCAATTAATAATTTCATTGAAAAAATCCTCCGAAACAGTTTCATCTAATAAGGTGATAATCAAATAATTAACCTGTGAATAGTTACATTGTAACAAATAAAATATAAAATTCAACAAAAAACCGCATATAAAATACTTAAAATTCAACAGAAAGCAAAGACAAAAAGAAATTACCCGAAATCGAAAGATTTTGCGATATTAAAAAAATAATACCAATGCTAGACTTAAGTCAGAAAGAAAAAGGGAGGGATAAGCGGTGTCCGATTACATTTTGGAATTAAAAGGTATCACAAAGATTTTCCCAGGTGTCAAAGCATTGAACAACGTACAGTTCCAGCTTAAGAAGGGCGAGGTTCATGCTCTGATGGGAGAGAACGGTGCAGGAAAGTCCACGTTTATCAAAGTAATAACCGGAGTACATAAAGCAGAAGAAGGGGAAATGTTCCTTGAAGGAAAGAAAGTAGACTTCAAAGGACCAAAGGATGCTCAGGCAGCAGGAATCGCAGCAGTATATCAGCATCCGACATCCTATCCGGATTTAACAGTTGCAGAGAATATCTTCATGGGACATGAGATTGTAAAGAATGGAATGATCCAGTGGAGAGAGATGAACAAACAGGCAACAGCATTACTTAAACAGTTAGATGCAGATTTCAAGTCTACAGATGAAATGGGAGCATTAAGTGTTGCTCAGCAGCAGATGGTTGAGATTGCAAAAGCTCTTTCAACAAATGCAAAGATCATTATTCTTGATGAGCCAACAGCAGCATTAACAAAGAATGAGTCAGAAAAGCTATACAAAATTGTAGATAAGCTGAAAGAGAACCAGGTATCAATAATCTTTATTTCTCACAGATTTGAAGATATGTATCGTCTGGCAACAAGAGTAACGGTTTTCAGAGATTCCCAGTACATCGGATCTTATGATGTAGACGGAATCACAAATGCAGATCTGATCAAGGCAATGGTTGGTCGTGAAATCAGTGATCTGTTCCCGAAGCCGGATGTACAGCTTGGTGATGAGGTGCTTAGAGTAGAGAAACTTTCCAGAACGGGATTTTATAAAGATGTTTCATTCAGCGTAAGAGCGGGTGAGATCGTTGGTCTGACAGGACTGGTTGGAGCAGGAAGAACAGAAGTTGTAGAAAGTGTCTGTGGAATCACAAGACCTGATTCCGGAAAAGTATATCTGGAAGGAAAACCGGTACATATTAAGAAACCTATCGATGCCATGAAGAAAGGTATCATCCTTCTTCCAGAGGACAGACAGAAACAGGGTCTGATCATGAGCTGGGGATTAGGACAGAATGTAACACTTCCGACAATGGGCAAATATGCAAAATGCGGATTTAACGATAATAAGAAGGAACGCGATCTTGCAAAACAGCTTCTTGAAGAAGTTGATACAAAGGCAGTTACAATTTTTGACCCGGCATCCTCACTTTCCGGTGGTAACCAGCAGAAAGTAGTAGTTGCCAAAGCACTTAGCCAGGAGATGAAAGTGGTCATCATGGATGAGCCGACAAAGGGTGTTGATGTAGGAGCGAAGGCAGAGATTTACCAGATCATGGGAAATCTTGCAAAACAGGGATATGGAATCGTTCTGATCTCTTCAGAAATGCCGGAGATTCTTGGAATGAGTGACAGAATCGTTATTATGTGTAACGGAAAAGTCACAGGTGAACTGAACAAAGACGAAGCAACTCAGGAAGGTATCCTCGAGCTTGCAATGGAAAAATCAAAGTAAGGAGGAACAGGGAAAGATGAATGAGAAAAAATCAATTTTGAAAAAAATCACAGCTTCCCGAGAAGCCAGCCTGCTGATTGTCCTGATTGTTCTTTGTATCGCGATCACTGCAAAGAGTCCTTCTTTCATGACGGCGAAGTCAATCTCAGATATGCTGAAGAACAATGCAGTTATCATGATCATGGCATTGGGAATGCTTGGAGTTTTACTTGTAGGAGGAATCGATATCTCCGTTGCATCTACACTTTCATTTTCAGGAATGACAGTTGGAATGCTGATGAAAAACAGAGTTGTTACAAGCACACCGCTTCTGTTTCTTATTGCAGTTGCAGTTGGAGCAGCCTGTGGACTTGTGATCGGTTTAGTAATTGCTTATGGTAAAGTAATCCCGATTATCGCAACGATGGGATTCATGTACATCTATAGAGGTATGGCTTACCTGATCAGTAATAGTGAATGGGCAAGTGCAGAAAACCTTGGAACATTTAAAAACTTTGCATTAGGAAAAACACTTGGATTGAACAATGTTATCTGGGTTACAATCATCTGCTATGTCATCTTCTTTGTTGTAATGAAGTGGACAAAAGTCGGAAGAATGGTTTATGCAGTAGGAAGTAACAGAGAAGCAGCAGCTATTTCAGGTATTAACACAAAGAAGATTGACCTTCTGGTTTATACAGTAATGGGAATCCTCGCAGGACTTTGCGGAGCACTTGCAGTATCTGTATATGCATCAGCTCAGCCAAACATGCTTTATGCAAAAGAAATGGATGTTATCGCAGCTTGTGTAATCGGTGGTGTAAGCATGTCAGGTGGACGTGGAACAGTATCCGGAGCACTTCTTGGATCCCTGATTCTTGCAATCATTGCAAAAGCACTTCCGCTTGTCGGAATTGAATCAATCGCCCAGAACACAGTAAAGGGTATTATCATTATGGTTGTAGTTATCCTCAATGTAGTAACACAGAGAGCAATGGATAAGAGCAATCTGAAAGGAAGGGAGATGTAATCATGGCAGGAAAATCTGGTAGAAATATTTCAAATGTCCCAGAAAAATCACTAAAGAAAAATATATTGAGTTGGGAAGGAATGCTGGTTGTAGTATTCGTACTGATCGTGATCTTCTGCAGATCAATCTCACCGAACTTTCATGTAACAAATGTACTTAGAGAGATGCCAAAATATCTGGCAGAAGGATTTATCATGTTGGCTATGGCCTATGTACTGATTCTTGGAGAAATCGATATCTCCGTTGGAGCAATTGTATGTCTCTCATCAACCTGGACTTGTATGGTATGCAATAAGGGACTTCCATTCGGAGCAGTTGTTCTTGTATGTCTCTTAGTCGGAACAGTATGTGGACTGATCAATGGACTGGTTCTTACAAAGTTTACAGAATTACCACCAATGATCGTTACACTGGCAACACAGATCATCTTCCGAGGTATCGCAGAGATTTCGCTTGGAAGCGGCGGATCAATCTCTCTGACAGAGACTGACGGATTCCGTGCAATCGCAGGAAAAGTCGGAGTTGTTCCTTATATCTTCTTCCTGTTTGCAATTCTTGCAGTAATCTTTGCAGTTGTTCTTGCAAAGACAACATTCGGAAGATCAGTATATGCAATCGGATCAAATAGCACAGCAGCTTATTTCGCCGGAATTCCGGTACAGAGAATCCGCCTGATCATCTACACAGCACTTGGATTTATGTCCGGCCTTGCCGCTTTGTTCCTTACATCTGTACTGTATGGCGCAAATACAACAACAGGTAACGGATTTGAGATGGATGCAATCGCAATGGCAGTATTCGGAGGAATTTCAACATCAGGTGGTAAAGGAAGACTGGTCGGCGGAATTATCGCAGCATTTGTTATCATCAGTCTGAGAATTGGTCTTGGACAGATCAATATGAACCCACAGCTTATCCTTGTAATCCTTGGAGCTCTGCTTATTCTGGCAGTATTGCTTCCGAACATTGCAGGAGAACTGAAATTAAAGAAAAAAGCAGCATCAGCAAAATAAGATGCAATCGTAGCGCAAAAGATGTTACTATAGAAAAGATATTAATATGATACCAGACGTGCCGGGAAGAGACACGTTTTGTATAAAGGGGCAGGAAAGCAGTTGAAAAACAGACTTTCCTGCAAAAAGAAAATTTCCTAAAAGTGGAGGACAAAAGTATGAAGAGAAAAATGATCAGCGCATTACTTTGCGCAACAATGGTAGCTTCAATGGCAGCAGGATGTGGAAGCAGCGGAAATGACACATCTGATAATGGCGGAGACAAAAGCGATTCCGGAAAGAAAGTATATGCAATCGTAACAAAATCAGCAGGAAATCCTTACAATGAAAAAGAGGCAGAAGGATTCCAGAAAGTCATTGAAGCAGAAGGTGGAGAATGTATCGTAAAACATCCAGAATCTGCGACAGCTGACGCACAGGTATCTGTTATTCAGTCTCTGATCTCACAGGGAGTTGATTCTATCGCAATCGCAGGAAATGATGAGAACGCTCTTCAGGCAGCACTTGAGGAAGCTATGGATGCAGGAATCAAGGTTTGTGGATTTGACTCAAAGGTAAATGCTGACAGCCGTATGACATTTGTAAATCAGGCTGGTACAAAAGAAATCGGACAGACTCTGATGGATGCAGTTTATGACATCACAGGTGGAGAAGGACAGTGGGCAATCCTCTCAGCAACATCTCAGGCAACAAACCAGAATGCATGGATCGACGCAATGAAGAAAGTTATGGAATCTGATGACAAATACTCCAAACTTGAGCTCGTTGAAGTAGCATATGGTGATGACGAACCACAGAAATCAACAGACCAGACACAGGCTCTTCTTTCAAAATATCCGGATCTGAAACTGATCTGTGCTCCTACAACAGTAGGTATCAACGCAGCAGCAAAAGTTCTTCAGGACGAGAAATCTTCTGTAAAACTGACAGGACTTGGACTTCCTTCAGAGATGGCTGAGTACATTGGTGATGATGATGCACATTCCTGCCCTTACATGTATCTGTGGAACCCAATCGATGTAGGAAGCCTTGCAGCTTATACATCAATCGCACTTGTTAACGGAGACATCACAGGAGCTGAAGGAGATTCCTTCACAGCTGGAGACATGGGTGACTATGAAGTAGTAGATGCTGGAGATGACGGAACAGAGATCATTCTTGGAGCACCATTCAAATTTGATTCATCCAACATCGCAGAGTGGAAAGACGTGTACTAAAATATGGTAAGAAAAGGATTTAAAATGAAATTATATCCTGGCATGGAAGCAGAGTACGAGAAAAGACATAACGAGCTTTGGCCGGAAATGCAGGATATGATTCACGAATATGGAGGAAAGAACTATACAATCTTTCTGGATAAAGAAACACTTGTCCTGTACGGATATATTGAAGTAGAAGATCCGGCAAAATGGGATGAGAGTGCAGACACAGCAATCAATCGTAAATGGTGGGACTTCATGGCAGATATCATGGAGACAAATCCGGACAACAGCCCGGTAGCGATTGACCTGCATGAGGTATTTCATTTAGATTAATACTTATAACTGAATATCAAAATATCATGTGTAAGAGGATGTTCTTCTGTAGCCGGTAAAGCTACGGAAGAATGTTCTCTTTTTATAGTATATTAATTGAGTGTTATCTGAAAGAATTGTTGTATATACTATATCAAATACCTGGGAAATGGACAGGGAGCGCGAAATGAAATTACCTATTTATATAGAAGCAGCAATGGGAGTTTTTCTGGTTGTGATTCTGGCAATGGCAGGAAAAAACGGAATGATTCCTCAGAACCAGAAAAATAATGTTATGAAACAGTCAGAAACGGAACAGAAATCAGATTCTGACATGCAAAATGAAAAGGAAGCAGTTGCAGAAGAGGCAACAGATTCGATAGAAGAAGTTGCACAGACTGACAGTGCAGCAATAACAGCACAGATGTGTTCTCCGGCCGGACAGTATCCGGTCATGGGGGAGAGTGTTGTTACGGTGGATGAGCTTGCAGATTATTTCAATCAATCGGGATACGAATATCCGTCGGAAGAACTGGCAAAAGGCGGGGCTGATACCATAGAAACATTCTGCCAGATCTACTGTGAAGAAGCAGAGGCAGAAGACATCCGGGCAGAGGTTGCATTTACCCAGGCAATGAAAGAGACTGGATTTCTTCAGTTTGGCGGTGATGTAAGTATTGAACAGTTCAATTTTGCCGGAATAGGAACAACCGGGGGAGGTGTACCGGGAAATTCTTATCCGGATGTCAGAACAGGAGTGAGGGCACAGATCCAGCATCTGAAGGCCTATGCGACAGATGAACCGCTGAATCAGACTTGTGTGGATAATCGTTATGAATATGTGAAAAAAGCGTCTGCACCTTATGTACAATGGCTGGGACAGAAAGAGAACCCGGAAGGAGCCGGTTGGGCGACAGGAGAGAACTACGGGTATGATATTGCAGGGATGTTGCAACATTTACTTTTAAAAGAGCAAGGTTAAGAAGATAAGGCTGTACTTCCGGCGGTGGTTATGATATTTTAAGATTTCTTAAAGAAAGGGAAATCCCTTGACAAATCAGCCTTTGACAGCTATAGTAGTAACAGTTAAAAAGTATTTAACAACTATGTAAAGATACAGGTGTTGAAGAAGAGGAGTACGTCATTACTTCCCACAGAGAGAACCGTTCAGATTGCTAAGAGGATCTGGCTGTGAGACGGTTTGGAAAAAGGATGATGGAAGGTAGCTTCGGAGCCGGAATTCTGAAAGGTCGAAGAGGTTGGATAGGAGTTCCCGGAGTCGTTCACGTTACAGAACGAAGAGATGTATATGTAAAGAACAAGGTTAATACAAACAGTAACAAGTTCTTACAGATATAAATAAGGTGGTACCGCGAGATTTTCGCCCTTTACGTGAAGTAGAGGGCGTTTTCTAGTTATAGAAGAAAGAGATATCCACTTTTAAAACAATGAGATTGTGGAAAACAATTACAAAATTAACATAATATGTGGAAAAAGGAGAACAATCATGAGCAAAGAACTCGCAAAGACTTACGATCCGAAACAGATCGAAGAGAAACTCTATGAGAGATGGTGTGAGAACAAGTATTTTCATGCTGAAGTAGACAGAAGTAAGAAACCATTTACAACAGTAATGCCGCCTCCGAATATTACAGGAAAGCTGCATATGGGACATGCACTTGACAATACACTGCAGGATATCCTGATCCGTTACAAGAGAATGGAAGGATATAACGCACTGTGGATTCCGGGAACAGACCATGCAGCAATCTCTACAGAGGTTAAGGTTACAAATCAGCTCAAAGAAGAGGGAATCGACAAGAAAGAACTCGGACGTGAGGGATTCCTTGAGAGAACATGGCAGTGGAAAGAAGAATATGCAGGAACAATCGAGAACCAGCTGAAGAAGCTTGGTATTTCCTGTGACTGGGACAGAGAGCGTTTCACAATGGACGAGGGATGTTCTAAGGCTGTAGAAGAAGTATTCATCAATTTATACAACAAGGGATATATTTACAAAGGTTCCAGAATCATCAACTGGTGTCCGAAATGTAAGACATCTCTGTCAGACGCAGAGGTAGAGCATGAGGATCAGGACGGAAACTTCTGGCATATTAAGTACCCGATCGCCGGAACAGACCGTTTCCTTGAGATTGCAACAACACGTCCGGAGACACTGCTTGGAGATACAGCGATCGCCGTTCACCCGGATGATGAGAGATACAAAGATATCGTAGGAAAGATGGCAATCCTTCCGCTTGTAAATCGTGAGATTCCGATCGTTGCAGATTATTATGTAGACAAAGAATTCGGAACAGGTGCTGTTAAGATCACACCGGCACATGACCCGAACGATTTCGAAGTAGGAAAGCGTCACAACCTTCCGGAAATCAATATCATGAACGATGATGCAACAATTAACGAGAAGGGCGGAAAATATGCAGGAATGGATCGTTACGAGGCGAGAAAAGCAATCGTAGCTGATCTTGATGAGCAGGGATACCTTGTAAAGGTTGTTCCTCACATGCATGCAGTAGGAACACATGACCGTTGTGGTACAACCGTTGAGCCGCTGATCAAACAGCAGTGGTTTGTAAAGATGGATGAGCTTGCAAAACCGGCGATCAACGCACTGAAGACTGGTGAACTTCGTTTCGTACCGGAGCGTTTTGACAAGATTTACCTTCACTGGCTTGAGAACATCAAAGACTGGTGTATCTCCCGTCAGATCTGGTGGGGACACAGAATTCCGGCTTATTACTGTGATGAGTGCGGTGAATTTGTAGTTGCGAAAGAAGCACCGGAGAAATGCCCACACTGTGGATGTACACATTTCACACAGGATGAAGATACACTTGATACATGGTTCTCTTCCGCACTGTGGCCGTTCTCCACACTTGGATGGCCGGAGAAGACAGAAGACCTTGACTACTTCTATCCGACAGACGTTCTTGTAACTGGATATGATATCATCTTCTTCTGGGTAATCCGTATGGTATTCTCAGGATATGAGCATACAGGAAAAGCTCCGTTTAACACAGTACTGATCCACGGTCTTGTAAGAGACTCTCAGGGACGTAAGATGAGTAAGTCTCTTGGAAATGGTATCGATCCGCTTGAGATCATCGACAAGTACGGTGCAGATGCCCTGAGACTGACACTGATCACAGGAAATGCACCTGGTAACGATATGCGTTTTTACAACGAGCGTGTTGAGGCAAGCCGTAATTTTGCAAACAAAGTATGGAATGCATCAAGATTTATCCTGATGAACATGGAGAAGAACGTTGTAGAAGAACCGGAAGACTTCCTGCTGAAACCAGCAGACAGATGGATCCTTTCCAAGGTAAACAGTCTGACAAAAGAAATGACAGAGAACATGGATAAGTTCGAACTCGGTATCGCAGTTCAGAAAGTTCATGACTTTATCTGGGATGAGTTCTGTGACTGGTATGTAGAGATCGCAAAATATCGTATCTACCATGCGGAGGAAGATTCACAGTCTGCAAACTGTGCTCTGTGGGTACTTAAGACAGTACTTGGACAGGCACTTAAGCTCCTTCATCCATTTATGCCATTTATCACAGAAGAGATCTACGGAGCACTTGTACCGGAGGAAGAGTCACTGATGATGTCAAGCTGGCCGGTATACAGAGAAGATTGGGAATTCCCATATGCTACAGAAGTTATTGAGCATGTAAAAGCAATCACACGCGGAATCAGAAATATGCGTGCTGAGATGAATGTTCCGAATAACAAACGTACAAAGGTTTATATTATCAGCAGTGATTCAAAACTGCTTACAGCACTTGAAGTACTCAAGGAATCTGTAAAACCGTTGATGCTGGCAAACGATATTATTCTTCACTATGAGAAGAAAGATGTTGCTGATGATGCAGTATCTATCGTTGTTCCGGGAGCAACAGTTTACCTGCCGCTGGAAGACCTTGTAGACTTCGAGCAGGAGAGAGAAAGACTGAAGAAAGAGGAAGAGAGATTCAACAGCGAGATAAAGAGAGCACAGGGAATGCTTGCAAATGAAAGATTCACAAGCAAAGCACCTGCAGATAAAGTTCAGGCTGAGCGTGATAAACTTGAGAAATATACAAAGATGCTTGAGCAGGTAAAAGAGAGAATCGATAGTCTCAGATAACTGTGGGGGGAGAAAAGCTGCGAAAAAGCAGGAAACTGCAAACAGCAGTTTAGACACAGTATCAGGTATTAGACGGCAAAAAGTCGCACGGCAGAAAGGAGCTAAGATCCCATGCCGTGCATTTTGCCTATAAGAAAGAGGTTATAGATGAAGCGGATTCATATTAAAAAACCAGATATCAAAGGATTTTTTACAAAGGTCAAAAATCTGAAACCGGAAGATATCAAGAGACACTATCAGGAGAAAAAAGCAAGACGCCAGAGAATCCTGGAACAGAGAAGAAACAGTAAATTTGCGAAAAAGATGCAGCCGGTTTATAAGTGGATGAACAGATTTTCACTCGTCCTTCATTATCTGCTGGCCTGTGTTTTAAATTTTTTGATTGAGGTGATCTCAAGGCATTCCTTTTTTGAAGCATGGAGCTACATGACAGGAACACCACTCGTGTTTCTGTTTAACGCATTTTTAATTTTTGCAACATTTATGATTGTTTATCTGTTCCGCAGACGTGTATTTGTCAGAATTCTTCTCAGTGTATTCTGGCTGTTTCTGGGAGCATGTAACGGATATCTGCTCCTGAAGCGAGTGACACCGTTCAATGCACAGGACTTGAAAGTTCTGTCAGATGCTTTGGAACTGACAAGCAATTACTTTAATGGTTTTGAGATCGTGATGCTAACCATTGGAATCGTTGCTGTTGTTTTGTGGGTGATTTCCATGTGGCGCCGCGGTGGGCAGTATACTGGAAAGATGCACCGCATTATTGCAGTGATCGCTGTTGTGGCATCCGGATTTGCCTATGTAGGACTTACTGATGTTGCAATCGACAAGCGAGTGATCTCAAATTATTTTGGAAATATCGCATTTGCTTACGAAGACTATGGATTCCCATATTGCTTCGCAGCAAGCTTATTTAATACAGGAATCAATCAGCCGGCCGGTTACAGTGAAGAGACGATGGCAGAGATCAACAAGGATGGATGTCTTAACGTGAGTGAGACAAGCCGTTCAAAAGAGGAACTGCCGAATATCATGTTTGTCCAGCTGGAATCTTATTTTGATCCGACAGAGGTAGAATGGCTGAGATTTTCCGAGGATCCGATCCCAAATCTCAGAAAGCTTTATGCTGACTATTCTTCCGGATATTTTAAAGTTCCATCTGTCGGAGCAGGTACAGCGAATACAGAGTTCGAGGTGCTTACCGGAATGAATATGCGTTTCTTCGGACCGGGAGAGTATCCATACAAGACTTATGTGAAGACGACACCTCTTGAGAGTGCGGCAAGTGCGCTTTCATCCCTTGGATATGGTGCAGAGGCGCTTCACAACAACGGCGGTAATTTCTACAGTCGTGCCAAAGTATACAACAACATGGGATTCGACCATTATACAAGTAAGGAATTCATGAATATCTTAAAGACGACTCCGAAGGGATGGGCGACAGACGATATTCTTGTTCCAAACATCATGGAGTCTTTGGACACAACAGACGGAACAGATTTTGTATGTACAATCAGTGTGCAGGGACATGGAGATTATCCGACAGAGCCGACCTTGGAAAATCCGGAGATCAATGTAACCGGAGTGGAAGATGAAGGCAAGAGAAATGCATGGGAGTACTATGTAAATGAAGTCCATGAGATGGACAAATTCGTTGGACAGCTGATCGATGCAATCGAGCAGAGAGGGGAACCGACAGTGCTCGTATTCTACGGAGACCATCTCCCGACACTTGGTCTGGAAGCAAAAGACCTGAAAGGAAAATATCTGTACAATACGAATTATGTTATCTGGGACAATATTGGACTGGAAAAGAAAGATGGGAATATCGCTGCTTACCAGATTATGGCAGAAGTCTTTGATCGTTTGGATATTCATACAGGAACTATTTTCAATTACCATCAGCAGAGAAGACAGACAAAGAATTATCTTGCTGATCTGGAATTACTCCAGTATGATATCATGTACGGAAAACAGTATGTATACAAGGACAGTGGAGCTCCAATCACAGAAGGACATATGGTCATGGGGGTAAAGGATGCGACGATCACCAGTGTTGTGGAGCAGCTGAAAGGAACTTATAGCATTTACGGAGAGAACTTTACAAAACAAAGTAAGGTTTATATCAACGGAGAGAAGCAGACAACAAAATTCCTGAACAATACAAGACTGGATCTGAAAGAGTCAGAAATCAAAGATGGCGATCAGATCATGGTTGCGCAGTGCGGTTCAAGCAATACAATCTTCCGTACATCGAAGACTTATGAATATACAGGAGGCCAGCTTGTAGAAGTGACAGACCAGGATATGGATGTTGAGAATGGAAGACAGGCCTTTGTAGAACAAAAGGAAGAAAAGAAAAAATGACCTATAAGGAAATCGTAACCTATATAGAAGAAATTCCGAGATTTACAAGAAAGCACTCTCTGGCTCATACCAGAGAGATGCTTCTGTTTTTGGGAAATCCGCAGAATGGAAAGAAGATCATTCATGTAGCGGGAACGAATGGAAAAGGTTCTGTATGCGCTTATCTGGATGCGATGCTCAGGGCAGAAGGAAAAAGCACCGGATTGTTTACTTCACCGCATCTGGTGAAAATGAATGAACGGATTGCTCTGAACGGAAAGCAGATCAGTGATGAGGGTTTCTGCGAAGTATTTGAAGAGACCATGCAGGCTGTCCGCAGGATGCAGGATGCAGGATTGGAGCACCCGACATTTTTCGAATTCTTATTTGCAATGGCGATGAAAGCTTATGACAGAGCTGGAATGGAATACATTGTCCTTGAGACAGGACTTGGAGGTCGGTTGGATGCAACAAGTTCTGTAGAACCGGTCGCCTGCGTGATCACATCGATCGGTCTGGATCATATGGAATATCTTGGTGATACAGTGGAACAGATTGCGGGAGAGAAAGCAGGAATCATCCGGCCGGAAGTTCCGGTGTTCTTTGCACAGACAGCACCAGAAAGTGATTCTGTAATTGAAAAAACAGCAGAAAAAGAAGGCTGTTTCTGTAAAAAAATAGGGAAAGATGCGTACGAAATTCTTGGAATTGAAGATAAACATATTGCATTTTCCTGCGCAAGTGCTTATTATGGAACTACCACGTGGAAATTAAATAATATTGGAACCTATCAGCCGGGGAATGCACTGCTTGCGATGGAAGTGATGCGTTATCTTTTCAAAGAAAACGGTCATCCACAAGAGTGGAGAACAGCACTTGCCAGGGTGAAATGGGCAGGAAGAATGGAAGAGATTCTTCCAAAAGTATACGTTGACGGAGCACATAATGTAAGTGCCATTCAGGCATTTGCAAGAAGTGTTCCGAAGAATCCAGATGGAAATATTATTTTATTTTCGGCGGTAAAAGATAAAGAATATGAAGAAATGATTTCGTATCTATGTAAACATGCTGATGCGGAAGAATATGTAGTAACATTGATCGACGGAGATCGAGCGACAGATGCACACATTCTGGGTGAACTGTTCCGGAAATATACAGAACAGCCGGTGACAGTGATTGAATCTGTCAAAGAGGCAATGCAGTATGTATTGCGAATTCAGGGGAGAAGAACGGTATATTGTCTCGGTTCTCTTTACCTGACAGGAATGATCAAAGAGATTATACAGGAATCTTTAAGCGGATGTGGGGAGGTTTGATTGCAGATGCTTAATTATGAAGAAGAACTCAGAAAATTCAAGCCAAGTCTCGAGGTGGACCAGATTGAGGAAGCTGTTTACAAGGAAGATCTGACAGATATGCAGGATATCGTAAAAGAGGTTATGGCAAAGAAAGAAAAAACGGTGAGAAGATAGAAAGATAGTGGTGGGTATAAATGGATTACACAAAGAAGATCATGTATCAGTCAAATTCCTGGTACAATGATGGACTGCGCAAAGCCCAGGTGAGAGATATGTCCGGGGCAATTGTTTCCTTGCAGCAGAGCCTGCAGTATAACAGGGAGAATATTGCGGCGCGGAATCTTTTAGGTCTTGTGTATTATGGCATAGGGGAAGTTTCAGAAGCTCTTGTGGAGTGGATCATCAGTAAGAATCTGTGCCCAAGAGACAATATTGCAGATTATTATATTAAAAATGTACAGAATTCAGCGAATGAATTAGAATCACTGAATCAGGCAATTAAGAAGTTTAACCAGTGTCTGGTTTACTGTCAGCAGAACGGGGAAGATCTTGCAATCATCCAGTTGAAACAGGTGATCGCGTCTCATCCGACATTTCTGAAGGCGTATCAGCTTCTGGCTCTGATCTATATACAGACGAATCAGAATACAAAGGCAAGACAGATTCTTATAGAAGCAAAGAAATTAGATACAACAAATGAACTGACACTGACCTATTTGCAAGAAGTTACAAAACAGCGTGGCGGATATGGGAAGAATGCAGAGAGAAATTTCCGGAAACCAAAAAGTGCGACAGTAGAATACAGTCTTGGAAATGAGACGATCATTCAGCCGAAACGTTCTAAGATCCGGGATATGGCACAGCAGCTTGCATTTGCCAATATATTGATCGGAATGGTTCTTGGTGCTGCTTTGATCTGGTTTCTTGTTGCTCCGGCGGTGAATCAGAACCGCTCGGAGAAGTTGAATAATCAGATGCGTGCATACAGTGAACAAATCAACACACTGGAAGCACAGGTGAGTGCCCAGACAAGAACACTGGATCAGTATCGAACAGCCGGAGACGAGGCACAGAAAGCAGTTGATCAGGCAAAGGCAACATCTGACAGCTATGAGAAACTGCTTCAGGTTTCAAGTCAGAGCCGTTCCGGAGAATATAGTTATACGGATATGGCAGACGCGTTGCTTGAGATTACAAGAGATTCTCTTGGAGACAGTGGAAAAGAGATGTATGATACACTTTCTGATTCTATTTTCCCAACAGCATGCAAGAGAAGATATGCAGCCGGTGTAGATTCACTGGAATCAGAGGACTATGATCAGGCGATTGAGTACCTGACGAAGGTTGTGAAGATGGACGAAAGTTATAATGATGGACAGGCTATTTATCGTCTGGCACAGGCTTATCAGGGAAAAGGTGATACAGAGAATGCAAAGACCTGGTATCAGAAGATGGTAGATACTTATAATAATTCCAGATATATTGAGGATGCGAAAAAGCAGCTTGCAATTCTGAATGGAGATGCCAGTGCAGATACAAGTTCAGATACAAGTGCAGATACAAGTGCAGATAGTAGTTCAGTATCAGAGGACTCAGAAAATTCCGATGACTCCGACAACTCTCAGGATGGCGGGGATAATGGAGATTACGATAATTCTGACAATACAGAGGATGACGAATAAGATTACGAAGGAAAAGGATATGCGAAGAAGCATATCCTTTTTTAGCGTACGGATTCAGGTAATTAAACGGAAAATGAGAAAAGCAGGAGGCATGAAAATATATGAGATATCAGGTACAGGAAAATTGTCTGACGATCTATCTTCCAAGAGAGGTAGACCATCATAATGCAGATGAAATAAGGAAAGAAGCGGATGCAGTGATCAGCAGAAATCATATCAGATATGTGATCTTTGACTTTGACAGGACAGATTTTATGGATAGTTCAGGAATTGGAATCATTATGGGGAGATATAAGACCGTCAGTCTGATCGGAGGAGAAGTCTGGGCGGTACATACGAACGAAAGAATCCGGAAGATTCTTATATTTTCAGGAGCAGCAAAGATTATGCAGATTTATGAGGGGGAAAAGTGATGGAGGCGAGTAATACACAGAATAATGAGATGGAGATCCGCTTTGACAGCAGATCAGAAAATGAGGGATTTGCCAGAGTATCGGTAGCATCCTTTTTAACACAACTTAATCCAACGGTGGAAGAAGTAGCAGATGTGAAGACTGCAGTGTCAGAAGCTGTAACAAATGCGATTATCCACGGATATGAACAGAGAGTAGAGAAAGTAAAGATACATTGTAGTATAGAAAACCAGCTTTTTACAGTAGAAATATCGGACCGTGGAAAAGGTATTGCAAATGTGGAAAAAGCAATGGAACCGATGTTTACAACAAAACCGGAGGATGATCGGTCAGGAATGGGATTTTCTTTTATGGAAGCATTTATGGATACTGTGGAAGTAGAGTCAAAGGTAGGGGAAGGAACCAGTGTAAAAATGACTAAGACAATAGGTAAAGGGAGCAGAATATGGACGACACAATCGCTTTAATCAGAAAGTCACACGACGGAGATAAAAAAGCGAGAGAAGAACTTGTTGAAAAAAATATAGGTCTTATCTGGTGCGTAGTAAAGCGATTTTACGGAAGAGGTGCAGAACCGGAAGACTTGTTTCAGATTGGAAGCATTGGACTGCTTAAGGCAATTGATAAATTTGATTTTTCTTATGAAGTACAGTTTTCAACCTATGCTGTTCCAATGATATCCGGAGAAATCCGGCGTTTTTTGAGAGATGACGGAATGATAAAAGTCAGCCGTTCATTGAGAGAGCTGTCCTATAAGAGTCTGCAGGCGAGAGAAAAGATGACCAGGATACTCGGGAGAGAACCGACATTGAAAGAGTTATCAGAAGAGCTTCAGATAGATTGTGAGGAGATCGTCCAGGCAATGGAGTCGTCAGTGGAGGTGGAATCCATATATAAGCCGATCCATCAGAAAGAGGGAAGCGAGATCCTTCTGATGGATAAGCTGGAAGAAAAAGACAGGCAGGAAGAAAAGGTTCTTGATCGGATTGTATTAAAAGAAGTACTGGAAACACTTGAAGCGAAGGAACGGACGATCATTTATCTGAGATATTTTGCAGGAAAGACGCAGGCTGAGATAGGAAAGAAAATGGGAATGTCTCAGGTGCAGGTGTCAAGGACAGAAAAAAAGGTGCTGGAGCGGATGCGGAAAGAAATGAAGCGGTAGAGTTTACCATCTTTTCCCAAAAAACAATCCCGCTCCGATTCCTTTCCCTAATGCAACCATTACCACAAACACCGCGAGATACCGGACAATCCTTGCCCGTCTCATAAAAATGGGAAATACATTCAAAATTTCTGCAAGTGCCATTGCCCAGCAACCAACAAAAATCCCTCCGAAAAGTCCATAAATTGCAAGAAATATCATCCTTCCCGGAAGATTAACTTCAAAAATCTGAAACAAGTTTCCAAGGATCGCACCGGCTGCTACCATATCTTCATAAATTAAAATATGATTGCCGGTATGGGTACGATCTGCAAAATCTGAGATCACACCAAGTTCCACAATGAAAGAAAAGACACCGCCAGCTACTATCATTCCGGCACTTAAACCAAGCAATGCCAGGAAAATTATCTGCAACAAGTTCATTTTTCGACCTCCAGTTCTTTCTTTTGCCGTGCTGCATTTTCCACCAGAGTTGTCTGGATATCATTTTCATAAAGACGCATCTGTATTTCCATCGGTGTAGGATCTACTGTAAAGCGTTTCTTACCAAAGTGATTAAAAAATATTAGAATTCCGATTGCAAGCCCTATGGAATACGTGACTTCCAGAACAGAAAAACCATCTGTCTTCTTTCCCATGATCAGTTCATAAATCTGACCAAACAGCTTCGTTACCCCAACATCATTATTGAATGCCATGATTGAGAAGGCAGATCCAAAGAAAATCACTGCTGATACCAGCACTACCTTTAAAATGTGCCAGAGAAGAGGTGGTGTTTTCTGATTTTCATAAGTAACGATAATATCTGTTTCGCCCAGATTCTGAATCTCCAGCCGGGGATACTGTTCATGAATACAGGCAATGATTTTCAACACGGAAATTACATAGCGCTGTTCTTTTTCCTCCCGGATCTTCAAGATCCGCAAAGATTTTACTTTCATCAGGATGGTCTTGTCTGAACACTCCATACTCAGGAGATCTCCTAACATGACGTTTTGCTTTGATACCTCAACATTCCTGTCTGCTTTGAGATAAAGAGTTGTTGATTCAGATGCCATGGACGATCACCTCCAGTTTCTTATCCGGAGCAGAATATTTGTTACTGTTCACACGATGTGCGACCAGCAACGCATCTCGCCATTTTAAATCGCCTTTGGCGATGGGGCGAGATGCATTCAAGTCAAAACGCGCATCCTCCGTGTCAATCAGCGGAGTGATTGACACGGGAGTGAACAGTAACGAATATTTCACAAGATATCCCTCATCATTTTGTATTTTCTTCTGTCCATTCCAATAAAACAGACCAATAACAACTGCGCATAGTAAAAGGATTATTAAAGCAAACCATCTCTTTTTCGCTCTGCTTTTCATTTCATCAGACCTCCTGAAGTGTTTTTTTCTATTATTTGGTAACTGTTCAGAGCCAAGCAAAATTTCAAAAAACAGGTATAAAATGCTTGCATTTTTAAAACTGTTTTTGAAATTTTATTTGGCGGATACGCCACACCGACGAAATGCGTAGCATTTTGGAGGTTGGCTCTGAACAGTTACATTATTTGCAGCTTTAATAAAAATATACTTTTCGTTTTCATTATCTTGACAAGCAATAAATCCTGTACTAAAATAAATACATAAGCAAAACCGAAACGTTTCGGTTTTGAAAATAAGGAGGACGATACGATGCCATTAGTTACATCAGAAAAGATGCTTTTAGACGCAAAGAAGGATGGATACGCAGTAGGCGCATTCAATGTAGAGAATATGGAGATGGTTAAAGCAGTCATCGCTGCAGCGGAGGAGCTGAACGCACCGGTGATGCTTCAGACAACACCTTCTACTGTAAAGTACGGAACATTGGAGACATTTGCAGGAATCGTGAAAGCAGAAGCTGCGAAAACAAAGATCCCGGTATGTCTGCATCTGGATCATGGCAATAGCTTTGAACTTGCAGTTCAGGCAATGAAAGCTGGTTACACATCTGTTATGATCGACGGTTCCCACGAAGATTTTGAGAATAATATCGCAGTGACGAAGAAGGTTGTAGATGTAGCAAATGCATTTGGTATTCCGGTAGAAGCTGAACTTGGTAAAGTTGGCGGAAAGGAAGACGACCTTGAGGCTGATGCTGATACGAACACAGATCCGCAGGAAGCGAAAGAATTTGTAGAGCGCACAGGAGTTTCCTCTCTTGCAGTAGCGATTGGAACAGCGCACGGCTTTTATGTAGGAACCCCGGTTCTTGACAAGCCAAGAGTAAGCGCAATCAAAGAAGTTGTAGATGTTCCGCTCGTGCTTCATGGAGCTTCCGGACTGAGTGAAGAAGACGTAAGAGAATGTGTAGAGCGTGGAATGTGTAAAGTCAACTTTGCTACTGAGCTTCGTGTTGCATACACAGATGCCGTGAAGAAACTGCTTGAAGAGAAGCCGGAGACATTCGATCCGAAAAAACTCGGTGTTGTTGCGATGGAAGCTGTAAAAGAACAGGTGATCGCACGCATGAAGATGTGCGGATGTGATGGAAAAGCAAAATAAAACAAGTGATAGCTTACAAGATACAGAATAAGGAAATAAGTTTATGGGTGCAACGATGAAAGACATTGCCCGAGAGACAGGGCTCGGACTTGCAACAATTTCTTCTTATCTAAATGGAGGAAATGTGCGTGAGAAAAACAGAATCAAGATCGAAGAGGCAATTAAGAAGCTTCATTTTGAGGTAAATGAAGTTGCAAGAGGATTAAAGACAAACCGAACGAAGACCATCGGAATCATCTTACCCGAGTTGAACAACATTTTCTTTTCAGAGATTATTACAGCAGCGGAAGATTTATTAAGAAGTCATGGGTATGCGACGATGATCTGTGACTGCAGATCCGATGTGAAGCGAGAAGAAGAGGCAGCAGAATTCCTTCTTCACAGAAGAGTGGATGGCTTGATCATGATGCCAACCGGAGCAGAGAAGAAAGTATTTGATAGATTTAGAAAATCCGGAAGACCGGTTGTACTGATCGACCGAAGGATGGAGAACGGAGATTGTGACTGCGTTCTTGTAGACAATGAAGGAGCAGCGCAGAACGCAGTGAAACGGCTGATGAAAAAAGGGCATAAGAAGATTGGTATGATCACAGGACCGGATAATGTGTATACAGCAAGGGAACGTCAACGAGGATATGAGCTTGCGATACAAGAATCATCCAGAGCTAGATCAGCACAACAATCAGATTTAAAAGGCAAAACAGATAGAACAGATACAAAACTTCTGGCAGATGGTAACTATACGATTGCCGGCGGAGCGAAAGCGATGCGCAAGCTTTACGAAGACAATCCAGATATGACAGCAGTCTTTATCTCCAACTACGAGATGACAGTCGGAGCAATGATGGAGATCAATGACCTTGGTATCAAAGTTCCGGAACAGCTGTCTGTGATAGGATTTGATAACATGGATTTTGCAAGAGCTGTAGTACCAAGATTGACAATCGTGACACAGCCAACGGAAGAGATTGGACAAGCGGCAGCAAATCTGTTATTGAGTCATCTCGAAGATAAGGATGAAACATCAGATAAAACATCAGACAAAATAGAAACAACAGAGACAATCTGGCTGAAAACCGGATTCGTAGAAGGAGAATCAGTGGCGGACATTTCATAAAGAGGAGGAGACCATGGGAGAATATTTATTAGGAATAGATATCGGAACCAGTGCCTGCAAGATTGCAGTCTTTGCAAAAGACGGAACCGTCAAGGCAACCGGAACCGGTGATTATCAGGTTTATTACCCACATCCTGGATGGGCAGAACAGAATCCGGAAGAATGGTGGAAAGCAGTTTGCGATGCAATCCCAAGGGTACTCGTAAAAGGAAATATTTCCCCGGAAGAGATTAAAGGAATCGGAATCGATGGACAGAGCTGGTCTGCAATCGCAGTCGATAAAGATGGAAATGTACTTACGAACACCCCAATCTGGATGGACACAAGAGCCACAGATATCTGTGAAGAATTCAATGAAAAGATTGGGAAAGACAAGATCTTCGAGCTTTGCGGCAACTCTTTGCAGCCATCTTATACAACTGCAAAGATCATCTGGTATCAGAGAAATCTGCCGGAAGTCTATGCAAAGACTTATAAGATCCTTCAATCCAACAGTTATATTGCATACAAACTGACCGGTGTGATGACACAGGATCTTTCTCAGGGATATGGCCTTCACTGCTTCAATATGAGAACAGGAACCTGGAATAAAGAGATGTGTCAGGAATTTGGATTTTCTTCTGAACTATTGCCGGAAATTCATGCCTGTCATGAAGTGATCGGTGAGGTAAATGAGAAAGCTGCGAAAGAAAGCGGACTGGCGGAAGGAACACCGGTCGTGGCCGGAGGACTCGATGCAGCATGTGGAACTCTCGGTGCAGGAGTGATCCACAGCGGAGAGACACAGGAACAAGGTGGACAGGCAGGTGGAATGAGTATCTGTACCGACCAGTATCGTGCCGATGAGCGGTTGATCCTTGGATTTCATGTCGTGCCGGATTGCTGGCTCTTACAAGGCGGAACAACCGGAGGCGGCGGAGTGATGCGCTGGCTTGAGCGGGAGTTCGGAGCGTACGAAAGAGAAGAAGGAAAACGTCAGGGAAAAAGCTCACTGGATTTATTTAATGAAGAGGCGGCAGCAGTAGCACCGGGAAGTGACGGAGTGATCTTCCTCCCATATATGTCCGGTGAGAGAACTCCGATCTGGGATCCAAACGCAAAAGGTGTTTACTACGGATTAGATTTCAGTAAGACAAAAGGACACTTCATCCGTGCGGCAATGGAAGGAACAGCCTATGCATTGAAGCATAACCTTGATGTTGCGGAAGAAGCCGGAGCGAAAGTAGAAGTCCTGCGTGCGATGGGCGGATCAGCAAACTCCTTGTTGTGGACACAGATCAAGTCTGACATCACAGGAAAACCAATTGTTGTTCCATCCTCTGACACAGCAACAACACTCGGTGCAGTGATTCTTGCCGGAGTCGGAATCGGAATGTACAAAGACTTTGACGAGGCAGTGAAGCTTACTATTGAAGAGAAGCGTTCCCACGAACCGAATAATGAAAACAGAAAAGTTTACGATAAAAATTACGAAACATATATAGAACTTTATAAACAATTAAAGGAAACTATGGCGAAAAACCATGAATAAGAAATAAATTAACAAAAGATCAAAAAAGGAGGATCTTGAAAATGAAAGCAGCAGTTGTATGCGCCAACGAAGACGTACAGTATCTTGATTACGAAGAACCGACACCGGGACCGGGCGAAGTTAAGGTCAAAGTAAAATGTTCCGGTATCTGCGGATCTGATATTCCACGAGTACTTCATAACGGAGTTCATTTCTATCCAATCGTACTTGGACATGAGTTCTCAGGAGATGTTGTAGAAGTAGGTGAAGGTGTAACAAAGGTTAAGGTTGGAGATCACGTATCCGGTGCACCGTTGAAACCATGTATGAAATGTGATGACTGCCAGAACGGAAACTTCTCTCTGTGCAAACATTACAGCTTTATTGGTTCCAGAGAGCAGGGATCCAATGCGGACTATGTAGTGATCCCAGAGCAAAATGCAGTTGTATATGATCCAGGCATTCCGTATGAACAGGCGGCCATGTTTGAGCCTGCCACTGTAGCTATCCACGGTGTATTCCAGAATGATTATCAGGGCGGACAGTATGTTGCAGTACTCGGCGGCGGAACGATCGGAATGTTTACAATGCAGTGGTGCAAGATTTTCGGATCAAAGAAAGTTGTAGTTTTCGACATCAGTGATGAGAGACTTGAACTTGCGAAACGTCTTGGAGCTGACAAAGTTGTCAACACAACGAAAGAGAATTTTATGGAAGAGGCAATGGCGATCACAGGCGGCAAAGGATACGGATTTGTATTCGAGACAGCCGGACAGGTTCCGACTATGCATATGGCCTTTGAGCTTGCAGGAAACAAATCCCATGTATGCTTTATCGGAACACCGCATGTGAATCTTGAGTTCACACCGGCAATGTGGGAGAACATGAACCGTAAAGAGTTCAAACTGACAGGATCCTGGATGTCCTACAGCGCACCGTTCCCAGGCAAGGAGTGGGATCTGACAGCACATTACTTTGCGACAGGACAGCTGAAATTCGACAAAGGATTTATTTACAAAATGGTTCCGATGAGTCAGGCACAGGAAGCATTCCAGATGTTTAAGACACCGGGACTTGTACAGGGGAAAGTAATGCTTGTAAACGAAGATTAATCAGAGAGGGGGACAAGAGCTTTGATGCGTCAAAGCTCTGTACCGAATATGATACTTACAGTAACATTAAATGCAGCAATCGACAAAAGATATGTTGTGGAAGGCTATCAGGTCGGTGAAGTCAACCGTGTGAAAGAATGTGCGTACACGCCAGGCGGAAAAGGATTAAATGTATCCAAGCCGGCGTCTATCGCAGGAGCGGAAGTGGTCGCGACAGGATTTGTCGGAGGTCATGCAGGAAATTATATCGAAGATGCACTGAAACCATTTGGAATCAAGAGCGAATTCTATCATCTGGAAGAAGAGAGCCGATCCTGTATCAACATCTGGGATGAAGTCAATCACGTGCAGACAGAATTTCTTGAGCCGGGATTCACGGTATCTGAGGAAGAATTTAAGGGATTCGAAAAACATTTCACAGAACTGGTGAAGAAAGCAGATGTTGTTGCTATGTCAGGAAGTGTTCCAAAAGGACTTGACGGAACAGCTTATCAGCGTCTTGTAAGAATCTGCAAAGAGGCAGGAAAGAAAGTCATCCTTGATACAAGTGGAAAACTGCTTGAGATGGGAATCGAGGCAAAGCCGACGATGATCAAGCCAAACATTGATGAGATCCGTATGTTGACAGGAAAAAGCTGCGACAACTTTCAGGACATGGTAGATGCGGCAAAACAGATTCATGCAGATGGAGTCGAAATCGTAGCAGTGTCACTCGGTGGAGATGGTTCCTTTGTCGTATGTGACGACGGAATCTTTCGCGCACGTGTGCCGAAGATCGATGCGGTAAACACAGTAGGATGCGGAGATTCCATGATCGCCGGGTTCGCTCTTGGACTTAGCGAAGGACTTTCGGTTGAAGAGACATTGAAGAAAGCAAGTGCGATCTCAGCGGCAGCAGCACTCAGAGAAGAAACAGGATTCTTCGTAAAAGAAGATATGGAAAAGATCTATCCACAGGTGGAGATTGAGAAGATTGGTTAGATTAGATAAAAGGAGAATTATCATGGGTGAATTTATTAATCCGGCAGATGTGCCAAAAGTAAAATTCTACACAGGTGATGAAGCACCATGTATCGGAATGGGAACCTTTGGTTCCGACAGATTTACAGCAGATCAGATTGCTGAAGCAGTAGACGGAGCAATCAAAAGCGGATACCGCATGTTCGATTGTGCCGCATGCTACGGAAATGAACCGGAGATCGGTAAAGTATTTAAAAATGCATTTGATGAGGGAATCGTAGAACGTAAAGATCTCTTTATTATGACAAAAGTATGGAACGATATGCACGAACATGTCGAAGAAGCTTGCAAGAAAAGTATCGCAGATCTCCAGTGTGATTATGTGGATATGTATTATATTCACTGGCCATTCCCAAATTACCATGCACCAAAATGCGATGTAGAGTCAAGAAATCCGGATTCTAAACCATTCAGTGTGGAAGAATTCATGAATACATACAGACAGTGTGAAAAACTCGTTGAAGACGGACTGACAAGATTCATCGGAATCTCCAATATGACAATTCCGAAACTCGAAGCAGTACTTCCATTGATGAAGATCAAACCGGTTGCCTGTGAGCTCGAGATTCATCCTTGCTTCCAGCAACAGGAACTTTACGATTACCTCGTAGCACACGATATCCAGCCGGTAGGTTACATGCCAATCGGTTCTCCGATGAGACCGGAGAGGGATATGTGTCCGGAAGATGTAGCAGATCTGCAGACTCCGGTTATGCAGGAGATTGCGAAGGCTCATAACTGTCACCCGGCGATCATTGCACTGAAATGGGCAAGACAGAGAGGCGAGATTGCAATCCCGTTCTCACTTCACAATTATGTAAGCAACTTAAAAGCAATGACAGAAGATCCGCTGACAGAAGAAGAGATGGCGAAGATCGCAACACTCGAAAAAGGAAACCGCCTTGTAAAAGGACAGGTGTTCTTGTGGCATGGAGCAAAAGACTGGCATGATCTCTGGGATGAAGATGGAGAAATCGTGACATTGTAAAAAATGAGATAAAATGATGTTGAGAGATACAGTTCTTGTAGGAAGTTGAGACTTTTACAGGAGCTGTATTTTAGTAGAAAAAAGGATCGGATTTTCTGCATGAAATAAAAAAGTTGACATGCACACATTTTTATGATAATATATCGCTCGTAACATTTTTGTAATAAATGTAATAAAAATGAAAATAATGCATAGTATTAATAAAGAATAGCAATTAAATGGTAAAAATTATGCAACAAAATTGTTAGGAGGGTATATGAAATTTAATAAAAATAAAAGGATGTTTCTGGCGATGTATACAGCAATGATGAGTGCGGTCATGCTGACGGGATTTGCAAGTTCCACGGAAGCACAGGAGCAGAGTGCTGTAGAATCAGAAGCGTCAACGGAGCCATCGGATCAGGAAGAAACTTTAGATGACACGCAGTCTGCCGGGGATGTAGGTACTGATTGGTGTGTATCACAGGAAGTGATCGATGTGCAGTCAGGGATGATCGAGAATGTGAAGATCGCGGCAGTTGAAGCGAAGATTGCTTATGAAGCAAAGCTGGAAGAAGAGAGACGTGCGGCGGAAGAAGCAGAACGGATCGCCAGAGAGAAGGCAGAAGCAGAAGCGGCAGCAGCGGCACAGGCAGAAGCAGCGGCTGCACAGCAGGCAGCAGAAAAAGAATTGCTGGCATCCCTGATCTTCTGTGAAGCGGGAAACCAGCCGTATGAAGGACAGGTTGCGGTTGGAGCGGTTGTAATGAACCGTATCAAGAGTTCCTCTTATCCGGATACGATGGAAGAAGTAATCTACCAGTCCGGTCAGTTCTCACCGGCAATGTCCGGATGGCTTGACCGCGTAAGAGCAAACCAGGGCTATACAGAAGCTGCGATGCAGGCGGCAGAAGATGCACTTGCAGGAAGCAATCCGATTGGAGATTGTCTGTATTTCAGTGTAGGCGGTTACGGAACACGGATCGGAGATCACTTATTTCATTAGAATGCCCCACTCACAACATCTGATCAAACAGAGTTGATCAGATACTGTGGAATCCTTTTCCGATAATCTCACTTGTATTAGAGATCAGAATAAACGCCTTTGGATCAGTAATCTTGATGAAATTACGCAGGCGGACAGCCTGGGTACGGTTGAGCGCAGTCAGGACGATCGCTTTGTCCTGACCGGAATAAGCACCCGTTGCGTGAAAGACGCTGGCACTACGGTTCAGCTCATGAACGATGAAATCACAGATCGGTTCCGGGTCGTCACATACAACATTAAAATATTTGGACAAATTGAAGTTCTCGATAAAGGTGTCTACCATGAAAGAACGAATCGTAAGTCCGAGCAAAGAATATAATCCAGTTTTGATATCGAAGATAAAGAATCCGGCAATAGTGATCAACAGATCAGAAAGCATAAGAGCCGGTCCGATATTGAAGCTGGAATATTTTTTTAAAATCATAGCAATAATATCTGTACCGCCACTGGAACTTCCAATGTTGAACAAAATGGCAGAGCCAAGAGCAGGAAGTGCAATTGCAAAACAAAGCTCCAGCATCGGCTGGTCTGTCAAAGGAGCTTTCATCGGGCAGACGCGCTCCAGAAAAGAAAGCGTTACCGAGAGCAGAATACTGCAATAAGCTGTCTTAGCTGCGAATTTCTTACCAAGAACAATCATTCCGATCACCAGAAGCGTCATACTGGCAACAAAGTTGAAATCACCGGCTGTCATAAGTCCTGTCTTTGCAATAAGAACAGCAAGACCGGTGATACCGCCGAAGGTAAAGTTATTCGTGAACTTGAAAAAGTAGGTACCAATCGCCATGATCAGTGTGCTGACTGTCAGTAAAAGAAAATGCTTTCCCTTGTCTAACATAAATAAATTCCTCCCCAAAAGAAAAATGATAGCTTTTGTGTGCAACATCCAATCTAAAAATCTGTCACAAATGTTTGCACATATGATTGTAAGCGTTGAAAAGTGAAAAGTCAACGCATGAAGTTATTCCAAAAAGGAAATACTGAAATTAAGCAAGGTACGAAAAACAGCATACAAAAATAGAAAGAAAAGCAACGAAAAGGAGGTTTTGGAGTGTGGAACCAGAAGTTAGAAATAAGCTGGATCTTGCAATAGAAATCCGTGACGTTTATGCAAGAGAGATCCTTGATTTCGCCGGGAATCCGGCTATTGAAGTGGAAGTGCTGGCAGGAGGAGAAATCATAGGAAAAGCGTCTATGGCAGGGAAAAATTATAGTAAAAAAGAGCAGACAGAAAAACAGCAGGTGCACATCGAAGAAAAAATTGAACTGCTTAACAGTCAGATCGCACCGGAAATAATCGGTGAAAATGTATTTGAACAAAGAAAGATTGATACAATTCTGAAAGAAAACGGAAATGAACAGACATCCTTTGCAATATCACTTGCAGTGGCGCGAGCAGCAGCGGCTGCAGAAAAGATTCCGCTTTACAGGTATCTTGGAGGCGTACGTGCGGTACATCCAAGTATGCCGCAGCTGATCAGAAAAGAAGAAATTGAGATAGAAAAGATAAAAGAAATTAAGATAGACGAGAGTACAGTTCTTACGAAACTGTTCGAAAGAATACTGAAAGAACAGAATGAAGGGAATAAAATGATTCTCAGTCAGGAAACAGCAGGAACAGAAGACAGCTTTCTGGTAGATCTTGCAGTTGCAGCGAATATTACGATGATCTTGGTTGAAAACAGAGAAAGCGCTTATTATACAGTACTGAACAATCGATTGTTACAACTGGAAGAGAAGATCAGTGGATGAGGCAATCTCAAGAGATCAAGGAGAAATAAATAATGGGAGCATAGCTCCCAATTATTTAGCGACTTTATTTTACACTCTCTAAATACATTTCTGTCAGTTCAACAGCATCTGCAATACACTGAGGACATGGGACAACTTTCCCCTTTCCAGAGACTCCCTTTAGGTCACGACAATAATAGGTTCCGTTCTTTTGGCGGAATTTTTCTGCAAATTCTTTTGTTTTCTTATAGGTATCTGCTTTTGTAGCTTTTCCATTTTCAAGATTTCCAATGCTGTTGTCCATTCCGATAACCATCATCATTCCGGTTACAGCTCCGCACATGTCCATCATGCCCATGCCAAATCCGAATCCCTCAGAGATTTTAAACATTGTTTCCTGGTCTACACCAAATTTCTCACAGAAAGAACAGGCTACAGCCTGTGCACAGTTATACCCTTTGCCATGTAGTTCTAATGCTTTTTCAACTTTTGTACTCATTTTTTTCTCCTTGTGTTTAGAAATTCCAACTTATTTCTTTGATTTCAAATTGTTTTTATTATAATGCCCTTTTCTATTTATGACAATTAGTATTACGGATTTCAACAGAGGAAGGTGATGCTTTGAATGATTTCTGGTTACTGTTCACACGATGTGCGACCAGCAACGCATCTCGCCATTTTAAATCGCCTTTGGCGATGGGCGAGATGCATTCAAGCCAAAACATACATCCTCCGTGTCAATCAGCGAAGTGATTGACACGGGAGTGAACAGTAACGATTTCTGAACATCTCCCTTCATATTATTGTGTAAAAAGCTTGTATTGGAAGGAAGATATGTGTATTTTTATATTATATGATGATACCAGGATTGTGGGAGTGCATTGCACGAAACAATCCGTAGGTATCATAGTTGGAGGAGTATATGAGAATAGGAATTATAGAAGATGACAATTTGTTGAGAAAAGCATTGGATACATCTTTGAAAAATCAAGGTTATACAACGATTCTTGCCGGTTCGAGAAAAGAAGCAATTAAAAATATAGATAGTTCTGTAGATTTGCTGATCGTAGACATTGGATTACCGGATGGAGATGGAATAAATCTATATCAGGAGCTTCAAAAAAATAGAAAAATTCCAGCTATTTTTTTGACTGCAAAAGATGACGAAAAAGATATGTTAAAAGCGTTTGATACAGGAGCAGATGATTATGTGGTTAAACCATTTTCAATAAGAGTATTGTTAAAGCGTATTGAAGTTGTGCTAAAGAGAAAATCAAATGAAAATATTTTTATGTGCGGACAGGTTATGTTATATTCCGATAGAAAACAGGTTTTTGTTGGAGAGACGGAAATATCTTTGACACTCAAAGAGTATCAGCTTTTAGAATATTTTATTATGAACCAGAACCAGGTTCTTACAAAAGAGATGATAATGGAAAATATATGGGGAATCGATAGTGAATTCATTGATCCCAACACAATTAGCGTTATGATCAGCAGATTGAAAAAGAAATTGAATGATTCATCGAATGTTATCAGTAATGTATTTGGAATGGGATATAGAATGGGAGAGTAGCATGGCTGTAGCAATTTTTACAGTACTTTTAATAGGTTTCATACTCGTAGGAAGCACTGTATATTTAGTTGAAAATCATTTGAGAACAAATGAAATGAATAAAATATATAAATTGACGGAATCCTTAATAAACGGCAATGAATTAGATGGTTCTGATATAGGGAAAGAAACGATCTATTCTAAAACGACTAATCAATTAATCCGTTTACAGGAAATATTGGAAGGAAGAAGGAAAGAGGCCGAAAAAAGTAAATATGAGATACAGAAATTAATTTCTGAGATTGCGCATCAACTAAGGACACCGCTGGCGAATATAAAAAATTATACAGAATTGCTGGAAGAGTCATTAAATGAAACTCAAGAAACATTGAATACAGAATACATAAAAGACTTGCGAACAAGTGAAGAACAATTATGTTTTTTGGTGGAGAGCTTTATAAAAACTGCCCGATTAGAGCAGGGAATCATACAAGTTCACACTCAAAAAGAAAATCTTGTTGAAACGATTCTAAATGCGTTGGGGCAAATACAGAAAAAGGCAGAAGAGAAAGATATCTATTTTCAAGTAGAATTGCCAGAGAAAATCATTTGCGAACATGATAAAAACTGGATGTGTGAGGCCCTTTATAATGTGTTTGATAATGCAGTCAAATATAGCAAAAGCAACAGCACGATCAATATCACAATGAAACAAACCGAAATGTTTTATAAGATTCAGATAAGAGATTATGGAATCGGGATAAGAGATGGAGAAGAAAATAAAATTTTTCAAAGATTTTATCGAGGTGAGCAGGCAAGAGGGCAGGAAGGGTGCGGAATTGGTTTATATCTTTCCAGAGAGATTGTTCTATTACAAAAAGGGATGATGAAAGCAAAACAAATGAAGCCAGGGCTGCTTATAGAAGTAAATCTTCCGGTATAGACAGTTCATATGCAGCGTGTAAGAAGTTTGTAAGATGTAACATGTAAAATAGATTATGGCTGAGTTGAAGGTAGCATTTACGAAAGGAGTTTACAGAAAAGATGGATATAATCAAAGCCATGAATCTAAAAAAATATTATACATCCGATACATATGAAGTGCGTGCCTTAGATGGTGTGTCATTAATGGTGGAAGAGGGCGAATTTATAGCGGTTGTTGGTACGTCCGGATGTGGAAAGACAACACTTATGAACATGTTAGGAGGTCTTGACATTCCGGATTTTGGAGGTGTCTGGATCAGAAATACAAGTTTAAAAGATCTTAACAAGGAAGAAAGAACAATATTCAGAAGAAGAAATATCGGATTTGTATTCCAACAATACAATTTAATTCCTTCGCTTAGTATACGCGAAAACATAGTTCTTCCGATGCGACTTGACGGTAAGGAAATCGATATAGATTTCTTTAATGAAATTGTAGAAATACTTGGATTAAAAGATAAATTAGAACGTTTTCCATCAACACTGTCCGGTGGACAGCAACAGAGAGTTTCTATAGCACGGGCATTGTTGACGAAACCGGCAATTGTCCTGGCGGATGAACCGACCGGAAATCTGGATTCTGTTACAAGTATGGAAGTCGTAGGATTACTAAAATCCTGTGCTGCAAGATTTCATCAGACGACATTGATCGTGACGCATCAAGAAGAGGTCGCACAGATGGCAGACAGAGTAATACGTATGTCTGATGGGAAAATCTATACAAGAGATTGTAACGATTGTTAGGAGGGATTACTATGCTTCACAAGAACATTCCGAATAACAATAAAGACATAATCCGATTCCTGGCTAAAAATTTTGCAGGCACAAAAAAGGTGAGAAATACGATTCTATTTTGCTCGATTGTAATTGGCATTGTTGCTATTACCATGGTATTCGGAATCTCCTTTGGAAAAATACAGGCAGAAGAAATAAGATTAATCAGAGAAAATGGAACTTCTTCTTCGGGGAGAATAGAAGATGGAACAGAAGAACAATATGCAAAATTAAAACAACTGGATTATATAAAACAAGTTGGAAAAAGTATTTTTGTAGGTGAAGCTACAGAAGTTTCGGAGAACAATGCAAAAACGATATGTGATATAGTCTGGGCTGACTCAGAAAGCTGGAACAATTTTTTGAGACCGGCATATACCAATGTGATTGGAAGCTACCCACAGAAAAAGGATGAAATTCTATTATCTGAGCTGGCATTGAAAAAACTTGGTATCTCTGAACCGGAACAGGGAATGGAAATAAACTTAGATGTATACAAAGGTGTGTTCGAACATTCAAAAGAAAAATTCGAATTGTGTGGCTGGTATACAGACTCTGGAAATGAATTAGCAATCGGATATATTTCACATGACAAAATTAAAGAGTTGAAACTGGAAAAGAGTCCTTATACTTTACTTTTCAGTCAGAGTGATCATTTAAACAGGAGTAAAACAGAGGAAAAATTATATCAGACATTGCCGATGAAGAGTGCAGATCAGAAGATATACGTTTCTGATACAGCACAATATACTGCTGTTTCTAAATTCGCAGGTGGATATGAGATGGTGATATTAGGAACAATAGGAATTTTGTGTGGAATATATTTCCTTGTACGCAATGTCCTTTGGATATCCATGAGCGAAGATGTTCAAAATCTCGGACTGCTCCATACGATCGGAGCCACAGAAAGACAGATTACAAAAATATACCGGAAACAAATGAGGTCACTCATGTTAAAAGGTTCTGTCTTGGGAAGTTTGATCTCTGCACTGATTTTAGTCTTATTAATACCGGAACTATTAGGTTTCCATTTTTATCAGGAAATGGGAGGGAATACAATACTTTCCTTTTTCAGACCGTGGATTCTTTTGCTTTCTGTTGTATTTGTAAATGGAATTTTGTGGATAGCATCGGAAGGCGTTATTAGAAAAATAACGAAGCTGTCTTGTATTGAGAGTGCTGCTTATAATGAAAATACAGTTGCCAGAAAAACAAAACACTCTGGGAAAATAGTGCACAGACGTTCTGAAACAGGAGAAATGCTCTATATTGCATGGGGAAATATAACACGACAGAAAGCACGATTTATCATTACAAGTCTTTCTATATTTTTAGGAGTCCTATCCTTTGTTCTAATGAATGTACTTACAAATGGATGTGATTATAAGCATCTTCTTGAGAAACGTCCTGATTTTTTGCTGGCAGGAGAGTTTAGCGAATTCGGGAAAAGCCAGGGGCGTGGGGAAGAATATAAAACAAGAGAAATCGATGTGGATCCTTTGCTGACGCAGGGAGATGATGTGGAACTGTTGTATGATAACGATTATGATGAATTTTCACCAATCTCTCAAGAGTTGGAGAAAAAAATACACAAGATAGATGGTATCGATTGGGAGAATTCTAATCTGATCGAAGGAGCTTATGTAACTACAGTTATATCCAGAAAGGGCATCCGTCCTTATGATGAAGGGCTTTCGAATCTTACAAATGACAATATGGTGGAAGGATTCAGTTGGGATACGGTACAGATTTTAAATGACAATCAAATCTTGTCGCTTGCGAAATACGTTCAGGATAATCAACTCAATATTGATTTGAAATCTTTGGAAGAAGGAAATGGTGTGCTGATCATACATGATCATATGCTGACCCCGGAACAGCAAAAACTTGCAGATGAAGCAATTGGCGAACCGGTATACTTTAAAACTTTGCTCTCAAGAGAAGATGCGATTCGTAGAAAAGAACAAAGTAATTCTGAGAATAAAGAGAAACAACAGGAAGACGAATTCCCTCAAAAAGAATCTGAAACATTTACTCTATGTGGTTATTTGGATCGGCAAAACGATGATTTCCCGGAAATAAATCAATCCTGGCATGGAGAATGCAGCTTATACTATTTTATCAGTGAGAAAGGCTTTCAAAAGATACCAACTGAGAAAAAGATATTAACAATGGAATTAACTGCCAATCCGGAAAAAGAACCTTATGTGAAAACACAGATCAGCGAGCTGGTCTCCGAGGAAAATAAAAAACGATCCGAAATGACAGAAGTATCAATGGATGAAGGAACCGGCGAAGCAGGAGTTTTTGTTATCTGTAAATCAGACCTGATGCAGCAAAAAGAAACATATATGCGAGGAAATCGAATTCTCTTAGGTGCTGTAAGTATCGTATTATTCATTACGGGATTGACCAATTATTGTAACGTTGTATTCACTGGGATGTACGCTCGACGAAAAGAGTTTGACGTAATGAAAAGTATTGGAATGACCGATAAGCAAATGAAATTAATGCTCTTTGGAGAAGGAAGTTATTATTTTATGTGTGTGGTGGGATTGTTATTTACTGTAGGAATGGCAGCTTTGGTTGGGGTAAAGATTTATATGGAAAATAAATTGTCATATTTCACATTCCGTTGGCCGATTCTTATTATCGCAGGAATAATGCTATCACTTTTAGTGGTTAATGTTCTGGTTACACATTTTGTTGTTGGTTTTTGCGGTGAAGAAAAGGATTTGCATTGATTGAGATAATATTCTTGTTAAACATTAAAAAGTGACCATTCATTTCTTCGACATCTTTTGCGCGGCAGTCGCCAAGGTCTCGTGCAAGCACGGGGTTTGGCTCGTTGTTCGCGTAAATAACAAAAAACCAGTAATCATAATGATTACTGGTTTCACAGGGGATGAGAGAATCGAACTCCATCGGTAAAATTTTAAGTAAGTGTGAAAAAAGCCACAAATAGGCGTTAATTTAACAAATTAATTAACTGGAAGTCTTGGTTACTTCTAGTTACCTAAGTAAAAGAAAGGAAATATGATATGTGCTTTAGGCAATCGGAAACAATATCTGATTGCCTATTTTATTTTACCTATAAATCTTAAATTTCTATAAAAAATACCAAAATAGCGTTCGTAAAATTAAAAATCTCCCATGTTCTTCTACCGGATGAAAAAAGACAGAAGAATGTCAAATCTTATCCGGCAGAAAGGATGCCGGAAAGATGGGTAGAGGTTACATTAGTTTTGAGGATATAGAAAAAATTGTTGGGAGAGAAAATATGATTTGTTTTTGCGAGTTGATGAAAGAAAAATTTGAACAAACAGATGAAAAGAAAAGAATAAAAATTGAATTTATCGAACATTTACTTTATGAAGATTATGAGTATCAATTTGAGAATGGCGGAGAAATTCCTAAAACATTCGATAACTTGTTGATATTGCGACAGTGTATAGATACAGAAATAAAATTGCAAAACGGGGGTAGCTTACAGCAGGAAAATGACAGATGTGCTCTAATAGGAGTGTCCTCGAAAGAGACGACATCAACCGGTTGAAAAATATTAAGAAGGAGGATTTAGTCATGAAGAAGCGCAGGATACAGCATGGGAAAGTTAAGTTCCCAAGATTTTGGATTGAAATGAATCCAAAATATGCAAAGAAATCCAAAAATGTAGTGATCTGTGTGGATGGCTTTCGTGTAGGTGTCTATTATACAGAGAACAAGGTAGAAGACCTGACAATAGAAGAAATGGTCGAAATAGCTAGATATGCTTATGGTTTGGGCTTTGACGAAGATTACCGCATATATGGGCTGATTGAGCAATCAGTTGCTGACAACACATGGATGACCTACATTTCCCTATATGTTTTATTAATAATACGAATCAATAGAGTTGACGATTTTTTTTGAATGTATTAATGACCATTAACGATAAAATCGATTCTGTGCTAAAAATACGATGTCTAGACATTGCGTTTTGCCTTCACTTTTCTCAAAAAGGCAAAAAGATAGAACGTATAGTTTTCATACGCTCTATCTAATATTTCATATTAAATTTTTAAATTCTACAAACTTGAAGTTCCTCGCTTTTTCATCTTCGGAGCAATAAGCAGCACTATTGTCACAAGAAAATATACACCATACAGTAACCAAGTAATTGTATTGTTCCAAGGGAAACTCTTTTCTGGATGGTTCAATGCAAACATTATAAATACAATAGCTATAATTAACATTATCACACCGATAATCCTTGATATACTCTTTTTCATGAAAAGCACCTCCTCATCAAACTGGAATTTATATAATTATTCCTCTAACTTTCCCCATTTTATAGGCTTTCCCGCCTGTCCATTAGTGAAATGATATGTAGTTTCCCTTATTTTTGCCCTTATGAGATAATCACAAGGGAAATAAGGGAAATTTTTTAGTCATTGCCCACCACTTTATCAAGAAGCCGAACTGATTTTCGTTTCGCATCTCTTGTGGAGTGAGCATAGACGTTCATTGTGGTACTGACATCTGAGTGTCCCAACAATTCCTGCACATCTTTTGGGGCAGCTCCATTTGCTAAAAGGTTGCTTGTATAGGTGTGACGTAACTGGTGGAAATGAAAGCCTTCAAATCCCTCTAATGTTTTTGCCACCTTTCTGCAAACAGTCCCCAAAGTAGTTGGAAGTTCCAAACAACCATCCGGTCTTAAACAGACGAAAGAAATTTCTTTATAATCTGTCGGGACTTCCTCTGTTCTGTCTAAACAATAATATTCGTAGTACACTCTGTTTTTCTCTTTGACCTCTTTGTAGTAGTTCGTGTGATAAAGTTCTTCGTACTGCATTCGATTTTTTAACTGCTCTTTCCGGGCATTACGGAAAATCTCTACCAGTGTATCTCCAAAATCAACAACCCTTACTTTTTTCCGCTTGGTTGGTCCGATGATATATTTGCGCTTTGAGCCATCATATCGGATGCTGCGTCTTATGGTAAGGCATTGTTCTTCCAGATTTACGTCCTGCCATGCCAAACCACAGGCTTCTCCAATACGAAGCCCGGCATAATAGGCTATCTGGATTGGAAGTATTGCGGCTGGGTTCTTTTTTTGCAGATAAGCAAGCAATCTTTCATAATCTTCTCGTGAAATTGGTTGGACATTTCCGTCCATATCCTCATCGGAAAACAAATCCACTTCATCCGTCTGATACCGCAGTTTAATATACTGCATGGGATTGAACGTAATATACTGCTTTGGAAATACTGCAAAACGGAAGGACTGCTGCATGACTGCGGAAAAAGAATGGATATAATCTTTGCTGTAACCCTTTCTCTCTTTTCCGTCGGGATGAACTCCCCCGAAGGAAAGCAAATCGAAGAAGGATTGCAAATGTTCAGAGGTTACATTTTTCAGTTTCCGTTCTGCCAATGGGTGTTTCTTGATATTTCGGATTGTTCCGAGGTAATTCTCCACCGTACCATTGCTGAGCGTACCTG